>JAEEGJ010003536.1_pt1 | contig 59199 bp, 46 predicted proteins | sample 8958761 | NCBI WGS metagenome assembly JAEEGJ01 (sample SAMN16246546, study PRJNA631951) | gut metagenome | biome: gut microbiome; feature: rumen; material: RS-attached | host: Bos | place: Iran: Karaj | collected 2018-10 | reverse complement strand
CCCCACATCCAGCTTCCTTCAGATTCCGCCTCGCGGCGGACACCCTTGCCTTCGGCTATATCCTTCCCACTACCGGGTGGATTCGGGACTTGAACCCGTTAGAAACGTGCGCCGCTAGGCGCACATCTAAAAGGCTGTCGCACAAAAAGTGTGGCAGCCTTTAATGATCAAATGAGTTTTTGATAAAAAATCTTACATGGGCCTCTCGTAATAGAATGAGTTCTTTCTCACATAGCCCATTTCCTTATAATTTATGATCTGCTCCGTGCTTCCGATAAAGAGTATTCCGCCGGGTGCAAGGGAATCATAATATTTTCTGAATATCTCATCCTTAGCTTCTTCCGTGAAATAGATAAGGACATTTCTGCAAACAAGAAGATGACAATCCTTCGGATAAGGATCGCGCAAAAGATCTGCCTGCTTAAATGTAACTCTTGACTTGATTTCTTCCGAAACCTTCATCTTTCCGTCAGGAGTCTCTTCAAAATATTTACTCTTAAATTCTGCAGGAACCCCCGCCACTTCCTTCTTATCGTATATTCCCGCTTTGGCCTTCGCAAGAACAACCGCGTCAAGGTCTGTTGCCAATACATTGATCTGATTAAGCGGCATGTGCTTTGAGAGCATCATTACGATAGTGTACGGCTCGTCGCCTGTAGAACATGCAGCGCTCCAGATCTTGAGATTCTTACCAAACTTCTTCATAAGTTCGGGAACCATCTCTTTATCCATAAGATTCCACTGGTCTGCATTTCTGAAAAACTCAGATACATTGATAGTAAGATAGGATACAAAAGAATCAAGCGCTTCTCTATCCTTCTTGATCAGATCAGCAAAGCCATCATATCCTTTTACATCATACTTCCCTATGAGGGTATCGATTCGCCTCTTCATCTGTTTTTCTTTGTATGAATTGAGGTCAATCTTAGTCAGATCATAGACTGCTTTTTTAAACCACTCATAATCATATGCCATGGATAATCCTCCTGAAATATAATGTTAATTCATGCTCATAAAGCACAGTAATTTTCAATACCATTTTATAATAGTTCGAATTATATGTAAAATTAAAAAAACATAAATACGTCTCACAGTCTACTGTTTAAAGCTTTTTCCTATAATTTGGGATTGGATATACGTTAATTCCTAGTTACCTATATTAACAATTTCTGCAACATTTTAAAAAATGCAGGCAATTGATATGCACTTAATTCGCCGTTATACTATATATATTACTTTATATTCATTGCTTTAAAATTGTTACATCATGTAAATTTTGTTAACTATATCGACATGTCGTTTTATTTAAGGAGGACCGTCATGCATAAAACAATCAAAAAAATCCTTTCGGCAATCTTGACTTTTTCTCTTGTTGCCGGAATTACGATTGTTGCCAAACCGCTTGAATCTCAAGCAGCAACATCTACATCGTGGAACTTCAAAAATACATCTTTTAAAAATCTCGGGACAATTAATTCGACGATCACTATAGATGATCTGACACTTGTAGCAACAAAGGACTTGACCATGAAAGTAAAATCAAAGAAGGCTACAATCGGAGATATCTCTTATACTTATGCACTTGCACTCTGCGGAAAGGGCGATAAGAACGGAAGGTCCGTGAAAGTTCCCGTAAGTGGAAATGACACGATAAAAATCACACTTTCCAGCTCTTCAAACTCATCTGCCCGTACACTTATTCTTGCAAATGAATCAGGCACTCAACTCGCGACAATGACTGCAGGAACTTCCGCTTCTACAGAGTCTTTTAACTATGTCGGTTCAGACAACTATATATGGCTGTATTCGCAAAATAGCGGCATAGATATTTTTAAGATACAGGTAGATTCAAAAGGAAATAACCAAACACCTGTAAAAGCCGATGATTCTTCAAGTGATGCCTCAAGCCGGCAAGATATTCCCGAAGATAAATCTCAGGATAATTCGGAACCACCTAAAGCTCCCACTGAAGCTCAAAACACATCTGACGGAAAAGTGGTAACAAGTTTTAAAGAGCTTGTTTCAGCAGCTTCTTCTGCACAATCATCGGGCGGCGGAAAAATATATGTAAGCGGAACTACGATTCCCTGTGACGGACAGCTTGCCCTTTCATCATCAAATGCAAATATACAGATTATCGGACTTCAAAATAATGACGGTACTTATCCGGTACTTGATTTTACTCCGTTTATGAAATCATATATCGGAAAAAAATCCTCTGATAGCGCTGTAGGAATCAGAATAAGCGGTTCAAAATACACAATCAAAAATCTCATCATAGAACATGCGCCCGATAACGGAATTCAGATAAAAGGCGGTTCTGCAGGAAATAATACAATTTCAAACTGTATTGTACGCTACAATAACGACGCCGGCCTTCAGGTAACCGCAGGCGCATATAACAACAACATTGAATATGTATGCAGTTATCGTAACTGTGATGTATATACCAGAGGCGGAAACGCCGATGGATTTGCTCCCAAACTCGGTGCAGGTAAAGGCAATACATTTTCTTATTGTTACGCCTGGGACAATTCCGATGACGGATGGGATTCATTTGATAAAAGCGGCGAAGAAACACCGGATATATCTTACAAATACTGTGCTGTATGGAATAACGGAAATCCTAATGTATTTACAGGAAAATATGATTTTGATAAAGGAGAAAAGCTGGATGAAAACCTACTGTTAGTCAACTTGATAGAATCAAAAGATCCATCTTTTGCATCAAAATATAACAGCAGAAATTTTGCTCTTCCGAGCGGAAATTTTATCGCAACAGATAACGGTAATATTTCGCTGTCAGCATGGACAGGTGATAAATACGGCGGCAATCCCAACGGATTTAAATTAGGTTCCGCAAAGTCAACTTCAAGATCAACACGTACACTGTCATATTGCCTTGCATTTGATCAGTCAAAAAAAGCATTTGATAATAACAACAGTGCATTAACAGCAAGCTTTGATCACTGCATTGCATTTGATAACGGATATAATTACTATATTCCTCCATTCAAGATCACAGGCTGGACAAACATAGTCGGCTTCGGCGGAAAGTCAGCAGATAAGCTTCCAAGCGGATATTCAGTAACAAAACCCTCGTCTTCAGATGAGTCAAAAATCAGAAATACCGTTGAATCCACAAAGAATTCTATTATTTCAAGCTGCAAAAAGAATGTGATCCCCGGCAACATATACTTTAATATCTTCTAAACAGCAAAGTGCTCCGTAAGACGCTCGTCATGCGTATCTTACGGAGCACTTTTAACATCATAGTAAAGGACTTATATTATGATATTAAAAGGAGGCTGTGAAAAATGATAATCTCATCTTTCACAGCCTCTTAAATTTCTACTTATAGATCAGTTCTCTTCCTGTTCCTGCTCAGCGATAACCTTATCGATATCTACAGAAACAACGTCTCCGTTCTCAGCCTCTTCTTCCTTCTCAGGAGCGAACATAGCCTTGATTGAAAGGCTGATCTTCTTCTCCTCTTCATTGAAGTCTACGATCTTAGCTTCAACTTCCTGACCAACCTTAAGTACGTCAGCCGGCTTCTCAACATGCTCTTTAGCAATCTGAGAAACATGAAGAAGTGCGTCGATACCGGGCTCAAGCTCTACGAATGCACCGAAATCAGTCATTCTGGCAACCTTACCGGTTACAACATTGCCTACAGCATACTTAACTGTAGCATCCTTCCAAGGATTCTCGTTGTCGAACTTTCTTGAAAGCGCGATCTTGCTGCCATCGATGCTCTTAACGAGCACCTTAACGGTGTCGCCGATCTTGAATGCTTTCTTAGGACTCTCAACACGTCCCCAGCTCATTTCTGAAATATGAAGAAGACCGTCTGCTCCGCCAAGATCGATGAAAGCACCGAAATCTGTAACGTTCTTTACAACGCCTTCTACAACATCGCCAACTTTGATTGAATCAAAGAGCTTCTTAGCCTGCTCAGCCTTCTCAGCTGTAACAAGCATTCTTCTGTTACCGATGTATCTTCTTCTCTTAGGATTGTACTCAGTAACAACGAATTGGATCTCCTGATCCTGATACTTTGAGAGATCTTTCTCATAACTATCGGAAACAAGGCTTGCTGGTATGAAGATTCTAACTTCGTCAACAACAACCGTAAGTCCGCCTTCGAGAACCTGTACAACCTTGGCTGTAAGAACTTCCTTGTTATTGAAAGCTTCTTCGATTCTCTTATTTCCTCTGTCAATAGCGAGTCGCTTGTATGAAAGAATAACCTGTCCGTCTGCGTCATTTGTCTTGAGCACTTTGACATCCATAGTGTCACCGACTTTGACTACAGTTGTAAGGTCAATACTGTTATCGTTGCTATATTCGTTCTTAGTCAAGATACCATCGGACTTGTAACCAATGTTAAGAATTATCTCGTCAGGCTTAACGTCAATAACAGTTCCCTCAACAACCTCCCCCGTGTGAATTGTTTTGAAAGATGCGTTAAGCAACTGTTCAAAAGTTTCTTCTGACATAATTCTGAACCTCCTCAATAATGTTCTTTGGGGTTGATGCCCCGGCGGTAATCCCCACTAGTTTAACCGCTTCATTTCTATCTAGATGCAAGTCATCCAGTGTCTGAATAAAATATGTTTTGGCACATCTCTGATTGCATATCTCGTATAGTTTTCTCGAATTAGAACTGTGTGCCCCTCCGATCACTATCATCACATCTGCCTTGGATGCAATTTCTTCTGCTTCGGACTGACGCTCGTCAGTAGCGTTACATATAGTATTCACAATATTAATATTGTAACCGTTATTCCCAAAGATTTCAACGGTTTCTTGAAATTTATTCTTGTTAAATGTAGTTTGAGAAACTATAGTATACTCTTTTTTGCGGTCACCACGGAACTTTTCGGCACTTTCAGGTGAATCGATAACAAAAACTTCACCATCGGCATAACTTACAATTCCTTCGACTTCGGGATGGTTCGCACTTCCTACTACAACTATTGATTTTCCCTTCCCGCTCTCCTCAGAAACGATCTTATGTATGCGTTTTACAAAAGGACATGTCGCGTCAATGATCTCAAGCCCCGTCGCAGCTATTTTTTCATGAACTTCTCTGGTGACTCCGTGGGATCTTATCACTATTATACCGCTTTTTATTCCCTCAAGTTCATCAACGGACTCAATGACTTTAACGCCCTTTTCTTCCATATCTTTTACGACTATCTCGTTGTGGATTATGGGACCGTATGTATATATATTCATTCCGGGGTTATTCTTTATCTGTTCATAGACGGTATCCACCGCTTTTGTGACTCCAAAGCAAAAACCCGCATGTTCGGCCAGTATTACTTCCATCTGTTTCCTTTCAGACTCCCTTGTAGAGCTCAATAATCTTATCCTTGACTTCATCTATCGTCATATCGGACGAATCAAGGAATACCGCATCATCAGCCTGTTTAAGCGGAGACAATTCTCTGTGCATGTCTCTGTAATCTCTGTCGATTATATCCTTTTCAATTTCTTCAAGGTTACACTCAACGTTTTTTGCAACAAGTTCCTTGTATCTTCTCTCCGCGCGAACGCGTGAACTAGCGGTAAGATAGATCTTAAGGTCTGCATTCGGAAGAACCACGGCTCCTATATCTCTTCCGTCCATCACGACATCGGTTACTTCCGCAAGTTTTTGCTGCAATCCGACAAGCTTCTCTCTGACAGCCGCATTTACGCTTATGGCAGAAGTCATTTTTCCGACTTCCTCTGTCCTTATAAGACCGTTTACATTATCTCCGTTTAAATATACAACCTGCTCGTTGTTTTCATGCTTTATGGTAACGTCAGCCCTCTTGCAGGCACTTACGACATTATCTATATCGTCTGAAGCGATTCCTTCCCGTATCATATAAAGAGCCAGCGCTCTGTACATAGCTCCCGTATCAACATAAATAAATCCAAGCTCTTTAGCCACTCTTTTTGCGATAGTACTCTTGCCTGCACCTGCAGGTCCGTCAATAGCAATACTTCTAGCCATTGTAATTATTTCCTCCTAAAATCAACCGTTCATTCCGGCGCATTCTCCCGCAAGTCGTCCCGTAGACCACGCAACCTGCAGATTAAATCCTCCGGTCTCGGCATCGATATCCAATACCTCTCCCGCAAAGTAAAGCCCTTTGACAAGCTTTGACTCCATTGTTGAAGGATCTATCTCTTTAACATCAACACCGCCTCTTGTTATTATAGCTTCATTAAAGTTTCGTGTCCCATTAACTGTCATTGGCACACTCTTTATAAGCTTTACAAGATTCTGCCTCTCCTCTTTGGTGATATCGTGAACTGCTTTTTCCGGATCGATACCTGAGAGTTTAATCATAACAGGAATAAGCTTTGTTGGAAACAGTCCGCCCAAAGCATTCTTAAATTGCTTATTTATAGCGCCTTCAAAATCTCTGAGAATTCTTTTATCAAGCTGTTCCTCTGAAAGAGCAGGCTTTAGATCAAGCAAAAGCCTTGCCTTTGCATTTTCTTCATAGTGGCAGCTGGCCGTAAGAACGAGCGGTCCGCTGACTCCAAAATGTGTAAAAAGCATCTCTCCAAAGCCGTCGTAAACAGGCTTATCCGCTTTTTTCTTTTTACCGGCAGACTTTTCTTTTTCATTGCCTTTTAACAAAAAGAGCTTCAATCCTACATTCTTAAGCGAAAGCCCCTGAAGTTCTTTGCACCAATCCTCTTCTATAACAAAAGGAACAAGCGAAGGTACGGGTTTTACAACCGAATGTCCGAGGTTCTTGGCAAATTTATATCCATCTCCCGTAGAGCCGGTCGAAGGGTATGATGCACCACCCGTGCACACTATAACAGAATCGAACTCTTCTCTTGTGATCGGATCGCCGCCCTTTGCATAAGTAACCGCCGATACAACACCCGCACTGCTTTCTACAGACAATACCTCTGTATCAAATAGAACCTTCACTCCCGCCTTTTTTACTGCGTTGTAAAGAGTCCTTATTATATCGGATGAGTGGTCCGAAACGGGAAAAACCCTGTCTCCGCGCTCAACCTTAAGCTTACATCCGTTATTTTCAAAAAAGTCCATGACAGCGCTGTTATCATATCCGTAAACCGCGCTGTACAGAAATCTCGGATTTCTTTTGACATGTTCAAAAAAATCCGTCACATCACAGGCGTTTGTAACATTACAACGCCCTTTGCCCGTTATATATATCTTTTTCCCGGGCTTTTCATTCTTCTCAAAAACAGTGACGCTCGCGCTGCTATCCGCAGCAGCAAGCGCCGCCATCATTCCGGCTGCACCACAGCCGATAATTGCTATTTTTTTCATATACTGCCAATCCTTAAAAACTGCATTCATGCCGGACTGTCGTCACGGGCAATGATATTTCCGATCATCATCGGATTATCGGAAGCAAAATCTATCTCGTCATTGAGATAAACCTGATAGTTATTCCAAGCTTCTTCGAGCATCTTAAGATCCGCCTTGACTTCATTCGGCTTTCTCATACAAAGCGCAACCACAAGAGCGTTTATTACGCTGAGCGGTGCCACGAGCGAATCTACGATTGACGCCATCTCGCTTCTTGCAAGAAGATTGCAGGATGAATAAAGATTCATAGGCGAATGAACGGAATCCGTTATGGTTATTACCTTCGCATTCCTGTCATTGGCAAATTCCATGCACTTAAGCGTTCTCATGGAATATCTGGGGAAGCTTATACCGATTATAGCATCCCTGTCGCCAATCCTTATCATCTGCTCGAACATTTCCGAGACACTTGTAGTTTTGATTATAACATTATTACCTCTTATCATGTTGAGATAAAAATGCAAAAAGTCTGCCAGAGGCTCACAACTTCTTATACCTACTATATAGACCGTCCTCGCCTTTAAGATGATATCAACGGCCGTCTTAAATGCGGCGACATCTATATTGTTTATGGTATTTTCGATATTCGCCATATCTGACTGAAGAATTGTCGAAAGTATCTCACCTTCGCTGCTTTTCCCAAACTTTCTTCCGACTTTTTCAACGGATCCAAATTTATCGCTCACCCATACCGAAAGTGCTTTCTGAAAAGCAGGATATCCGTCATATCCAAGACTCATGGCAAATCTGACAACGGTCGATTCACTCATACCTACGATCTTACCGAGCTCCGCCGCGGTCATAAACACAGCCTGCTCGTAGTGATCACAAATATAAGTGGCGATAGACTTCTTGCCCTTACTCATCTTGGAGTAACATTCATTTATTCTTGTTATTACATCTTCATCATTTTCAAATTTCATAGACTGAATGCCTTATACGCCGATTCAAGCATAGAAACCGAAGTTGCCTCATCAAGATCGTAGTCACCCGTAACTGCCATGCAACCTGCTCCGTGAATATAGATCCACATCTTCATAAAAAGTTGCTGTGCGTTGGAAATGCCATCATCAGACGCTCTTTTGATTTCTTTTACCACGTTCTCTTTTGAACCGTTTACAAGATCATACATACTCTTCTTCTCGTCACCCTGTTCGGATACAAAAAGAAGTTTAAATAAATAGGGGAATTTCTGGGCGAACCCAATATAAGCAAGACCAAGGTCCACAAACGGGACCTCATGATTTTTGGAACAATCGTTGTAGTAATCTTCATAGTATGCGGCCGCTTTGTCATAGACATCTTTCTTAAGCGCATCCATACTGTCATAAATGCGGAAAATAGGCTGTGTGGAACACCCTGCCGCTGCTGCGAGCTTTCTTGATGTTATCTGCTCGAAGCCTTCTCTCTTGGTAATCTTAAATGCTGCATTTACAATCTCTTTTTGCGTAATTGTCGCTTTCCTGGACATACAATCCCCTCCCAACATAATTCTGCATAGATAGATTCATATAAAAGCATGCGTTATCATTTTACAGAATTAACGATAGAGTGTCAACGAATTTCACTACTACCCATACATTATCGGGTCTTTAAAAAGATTCCTTCATCAGCCGCAACCTTATCCAAAGGATATATCTGCATATACTCATCCATAAGACTTTTTGCACCCGCAAAATCTCCCTTGTACTCATATGCACATATCCTGTTAAACATAAGTGCCTGCTGCACCGCGCTGTCATTAAGTCCTATAGCGGCATCAAAAGTAACGATTGCTTCCCCAAACGCATTTCCGGCTTCTTCATCATTGCCGGAATCAAGATAAAATTTTCCCTTGTTGATCTGGCACATGCCAAGCTGATTACTTATATTTGCACTCTTGGAATTAGACTTCAAATATTCCTTATAAACACTGATAGCATAGTCATACTGCTGCAATCTCTCATAAGAGCGCCCCAAAAGAAGCACCACAGACTCTTTTGCATCGTGTCCGCCGTTCTCTTTGTTGGCCTTGCTGAGATAATTCTGCGCCTCTGCATCATTTCCCAGGTAAAAATACATCTCACCCTTCTCGAAATTGGACATGGTCTTCTCACCATTGTCAAGCGCCTGCTGAAGTATGTTCTTGGCCTTATCCTGCTCGCCGTTTTCGGCATAGGCCTTATAGATCATTACTATCATCGAATAATCTTTGTCATTAAGACGGATTGCGCTGGTGAAATCGGCATCTGCGCTTTTTTCCTCACCGTCGCCCGCTTTAAGTTCGCATACTCCCCTGAGGTAATATGCGGTCGGATCTTTGTCTCGAAGACTCAAAATGGCATCATAAATTCCTTTTGCCCTGTTGAAATCCTCGAGTTTCATGTATGCCTCGGCAAGGTAATAGTTGGTGTCAAAGTCCATGTCATCAACTATACCGTCGTCCTCAGCAAGAGAAGCCAGAAACTCCTGTGCTGCCTCCTCATCTTTATCACTGTATAAGTATGCTATTCCCTTGCCTCTATGAACAAGGCACGCGTCTTCACCGTCCTCTTCAGCTTTTTCAAAACTTGCCAATGCTTTTGCATACTCATGACTGTCTATGTAAGCAAAACCGGCATCTATACCATGTCTGCCTGCAAAAGATCCGCATCCGCTCAGAGTAACAGAAATACATATTGCGCCCGCAATAATCCTGTACTTCACATTTAACCCCCTAATTATCCCAAATATGCAACAACCTCTACTTCACAAAGAACATCCTTGGGAAGTTTCTTAACTGCAACGCAGCTTCTTGCAGGCTTTCCTGTAAAATACTTCTCATATACACCGTTAAATGCCGCAAAATCGCCCATCTCTGCAAGGAAACATGTTGTCTTTATTACATGCTCGTAGTCTGTTCCGGCTGCCTTCAAGATCTCGCCGATATTCTGACATACTCTCTCAGTCTGATCTTCGATAGTTGTTGTGTCGATCTGACCTGTTACGGGATTGATCGGAATCTGTCCCGATGCATAAAGAAATCCACCTGCCTTTATTGCCTGTGAGTAAGGTCCGATAGCTGCCGGAGCCTTATCTGTAACAATGTATTCAATCGTATGTTCGCTCATTTTGTAAATCCTCCTCAAAAATATAATTTTCTATTTATTCGTTCTCGCCCCCAAATACTGCGGTAACGTAGAAACCTCTTGCATTCTCTTCAACCTTCGTGACAACTCCCTCTCTCTCGAGCATGCGCTCTCTGAAAGGAAAATTACCCGACATGGCAAGAGACGGATCGATCGTATAGTAATAGTTACTCGGAAGCACACCCTCCGTGACCGTGACACGATCTCCTTCTTTTAACAATCCCGGTCGTTCCATTTTAAATGACATTTCTCTAGACATTTTAACACTCCTGATCAGTCTTTTACAATCGCATGCTTAAGCAAGTACTGATGCCATCTTTCATAAGATGAAGCCTTCAAATGTATATCATCTGTAGATAATTCTTCCAATAAATTTCCGTTTTCATCATCCACAGCTTCATTCATATCAAGATAAAAAATATCCACATTATTTGCCAAATGAGACAGCGCCTCATTTCTCTCATTTATTCTCTCGTTGGTAAATATCTTATCATTGCTGCTCTTATTTTCGGTAACATGCATGATACTCTGTATATAAATAATCGCATCCGGCTGAAGTTCCCTTATCCTTGCAAGAACTTCGGCATACTTGGCAACAAATGTCTCCGTTGTACCTGTACCAAGCTCGTTAAGTCCCAGCATGATATAAATCTTGCCGTAAGGCTCATCCTTTTCAAGAGCCTCCTCAACAGTCATCTTCTTGCCCTCTTCATCTTTAAGGAAATCGTTCTCAAGAACACTGTGAATACTAAGCGACACCTTTGCATAAAACATCGCCTGTTCATCAAGTCCTTCACAATACTCCGAAAGGCCTACCGTTCTGGAATCTCCAAGGAAAAGAGCGTCTGCAAAATAATCGTCCGTTACTTCCTTAAAAGTAATCTCTTCCGATGCAACATCATTTCCCGAAACATCGTTTCCCGAGATGTCATTCCCTGAAATATCGGCAAGAATCGCCGCCGCATCTCCCATATCTTCTTCCTTTGCGGCCATAACGCTTTCTTTATCGAAAATCTTCCAAGGCATAACACCGCCCGAAATACCTTTTATCATGACAACAAAAAGAGGCTGCTCCGCGGGATCGTATCCTTCCGAATAAGCGGCATAGATAGAGCCCTTCGCAACAAATGTCACAGCGGATATAAATATTGAAAATACAACCACGCCCGTCACCAGCGGACAAGACTTAAAAAAATTCATTACATACACTTTCTTCAGAATGCAAAATACATAAACGGATTACCTGCCGAATTGGTCAGGCTGTAAACCGAAAACCAAAACAACACAAACAAGCATATCATTATCAGCGGATTCTTCCTGTGTTTCTCAATAAACTTAAACACATGCGGAATCAGAAGAACCACTCCAACGGCCAAAAGACCTCCGTATATTCCAAGATTTTTTATATAATCATTGTCATTTACAGCTATACCTGCTCCAAAGAATGGAAAAAGTCTCTTAAAATAATTAAGCAGCATTCCTGCATCTGATATTGCAAATATAACCCATGTAAGTGGGATAAGAACAAGCACATTAAATCTTCCGACTATTGTCTTAAGCACTCCCGGAAGCTTGAATACTATAAAGCGCTCGCACATTATTATCACAAAAAGAATGATTCCCCACAAAATAAAATTAAGGGTTACGCCGTGCCAGAAGCCCGTAACAAGCCATACAACAAGGAGATTTAATATTATCCTCACGGTACCGACTCTGCTTCCACCCATCGGAATATAAATATAATCCCTAAACCACGATCCGAGTGTTGCGTGCCATCTTCTGTAGAACTCAGAAACACTTGCCGAACCGTATGGATGATCGAAGTTAACAACAAAAGGAAATCCGAGCATTACTGCGATTCCCGATGACATAAGTGAATATCCCCAGAAATCAAAGAACAACTGGAGTGAATATGTCACTGCTCCAATCCATGCAAACGGAGTTGAGATACTCTCATATCCGATCGTCCCTATCTCCTTCCAGAGCATTGCGTAGTGATCCGCAAGAAGCACCTTCATTGCAAGACCTGCGATGAAATACTTAAATCCGTCTTCTATATTCGCAAGTATCTCTTCTTTGGAACTCTTGGACGCTCCCGGTATAAGTTCAAGATTATCACTGTAATCTGAAAAGCGCATGATAGGTCCCGATACAACCTGCGGGAACATGCAAAAATAAGCCGCAACATCCTTAAAGAGCGGCTTAGAATCAATCTTACCGTTATATGAATCCGCCTGAAAAGAGATCATCTTGAAGGTATAGAAACTGATTCCGATAGGTATAAGGCTACCGTCAACAAACTGTCCCAAGAGTTTAAATGTAATGAGCATAACCGCATCAAAGATCACGATCAAAGCAAGAAACACTTTCTTTTTCTTGCCCTCAGCATTTCTGACAGCTCTCGCAAACAGATAGTTGACAACAACCGCTCCCAAAAGAGCCGGAAACATTTTAAAGTTTCCGACAGAATCGATGCTTCCCACGAGATAAAATATCAAACTTCCCAATAACAAGGTCCATGTCCTGAATTTGACGGGAGTCACATAAAACACTATTAAAAAAGCAGGTAAAAACCTAAAAATAAATGTTATATTCGAAAAACTTATCATTTAACATAATTCCCAAAAATACTAATTACCGGTGTTATCGGAGTTATCAGAGGTACTGCTCTTTCCGGCACTTGAATTGTTGATCTCCGCAAGTTTTGTCTTGGAAGACGTAGCACACTTCGACTTGGGGAAATTACTGATGATCAGATCGTACTTCTCCTTCGCCTTTTCAATGTCTCCGTTATCATAATAAGAATTTGCAAGATAATAAATTATATTTTCATCATCTTTATAATACTGATAAGCCTTTGCAAATTTCTCTATAGCAACCGTATAATCCTTTTTCTTATAAGCTTCTTTTCCTTCATCATAGTAGATATCTGCAAGACGCGATCCGACTTTCTGCATGAGCGCACCGTATAAATCCTTAAACTCTGCAGAAAGATCTTTTTCATTCTCATCGACATTTACTTTTTCAAGCGCAAGCGCAATTCCGTCAATGTTGGTCGGATCTTCCATATAGATCTTAACCGCCTTCATAAGACATGTGCTTGCGGCATCCTGGTTTTCGCCGACTCTCTCATTAAGATCTTTAAGCTGCTTATTGAGTTTAGCAATCTGCTGCTCGTACTCACCTATCTGTGCCGACTTCGAATCAGATACTTCGCTTATGCCGGTGATAGTCCTGTTATTGTTGTTTGTAATATTTTTTATCCTCTGAGGAAGTATCAAAAAGCATGATACAGCTATTCCAAGCACAATACCAAGGACAATTCCCCAGATCGATCCTGACTTTGTAAGAACAGACTGCTTACGAGGCTGTATTATCATCTCATTTCCGCTGTTATATCTGATTGTCTCGTTATTTCCGGATGATGCGGCATCAGATACAAGTTTGCCGCCGTCTCCGGGAAGGAGCATATTATCGGCTTCCTTAAGATATCTTCTTGCCATGAGATTACCGGTATCAAGCTTAAGAACCTTCTGTGCCTCAACCTTGGCCCTGTCGAAATTGCCGGCCTTAAGATATAAAAGCGCCAAAAGAAGGTGTGCCTTAATAAATCCCGAATTTAAAGAAAGCACCTTCTTAAGCTGGATTACCGCAAGATCCAGACTGTCCTGACGGCAATAATTATATGCGATATTAAACTTCTTTATAGTCTGATTGATGTCCTCAAGTTTAGCCGGACTGTTTCTGACCATATCCATGTAGTCATCAGCAATATTGTCTTCAGGTCTGAAATTCTTACTGATAACCCATTCCGAAAGCGCAGCAACAACTTCGCCCATCTCATAATAAACAAGTCCCAAAAGATTTCTCGCATCAATATTGTTCTTGTTCATCCTAAGACTCTGCTGCAAAGACTCTATAGCTCCCGTTAAATCTCTGACTCCCGCCTTTTCAAGACCATCGTTATAAAAAAAGTTTGATAAGCTCTCAAGTTTTTTATATGTAGCGATAGCCATTACTTACTCCTTTTTGTACTCTCTGATTCTTGCTTGGCATCCTTAAGAAGCTTTATAAGTACATCCGACATATCATCAAGATCCTGATTGTAGATAATGTCTTCGGCATCTTCAATTTCCAAACTGGGTTTGAACTTCTTAAGTTCTTCTTCAAAATTTATCATTATTCTTCCTCGTTTATAACATCTGTTTAAGCTGTCCCGCAAGATACAAAGAACCTGCTGCAAACACAACATCTTTGGACTTGCGCACAGTAATAAAATCCGTCACGGCATCTCTTACATTACTGTAGTATTTAATGGGAACGCCTATTATATTGTGCTGTTCCTTACTCTCTTCAAAGGCACTCTTAAGCTCCGATACGGAAACGGATCTCTCTGTTTCGAGCACGGTTACGAATATCGCATCAAACACTTTGCTGGTAAGCACTCTGTCAATAATGTCTCTGTACTGCTTATCAGCGACCATGCCAAACAACAGCATCTTTCTTCCTTCCGAATCAATTGCTGTTGCACATTTAATAAACGCTTCTATTCCATCCATATTATGAGCGCCGTCCACATAGACACCGGGCCTTACTTCTTCCATCCTGGCATCCCACTTGGCACTCATAAGGCCTTCTCTGATGTCAAGTTCAGATATCTCAGCACCTTTATCGCGCAAAATTTCTGCCGAAGCAATAGCCAAAGCGGCGTTTTCCGCTTGATATACTGCTTCGGTAGTAACTTTTAACTCAACATAATTATCATATAAGGAATTATATGAAAAAGCAACGTATTTGTTCCCTGCTTCATCCTTCACAGTCTTCACATCCGTAATGCTTTTATCGTCCACGGACACGACTCTGGAATCCATCTCAAGGGCTTTGCTTTTAATGACATCGCTGCATTCTTTTCTCTTGTCAAAAAATACAACAGGAACTCCTTTTTTGATTATTCCTGCTTTTTCTCCCGCAATCTCGGGAAGTGTATCTCCAAGATACTGCATATGATCGAGGCCTATCTCGGTAATAACGCAAAGAAGCGGTGATTCCACGGAATTGGTCGCATCAAGTCTTCCTCCAAGTCCCGTTTCAAGCACGAGATAATCCACCGAATATACATCATAAAGAAGCATTGCTTCAAAGAATAAAAACTCAAAGTAAGTTGGGAAATATTCTCCGTTCTTATACTCCATTATCCTTTTTAAAAGTTCTGTAAACACTTCCGCAAAAACGCCGTCAGTCACCATCTTGCCGTCAATGCAGAATCTTTCGTTTATCTTCATAAGATGCGGAGATGTAAACATTCCGACTTTATATCCCGCTTTCATCAGGATATTTGACAGGTAGCTGCACACAGAACCTTTTCCGTTCGTGCCGGCTACATGTATTATTTTCATGTTCTTATCGGGATTCCCCAGAAAAGCCAAAAAATCTTTTGTATCTTCTATAGTATGCTTGTCGGTAAAACCCGGAACTGTATTCAGAAATTCCTCACACTCTTTAATATCCAACTTTTCGTCGTTGTCAGAGCGTCTGATGAACTCCTCCACTTTTTTCATTAATTCATTATGCATAATCACACCATTAAGCTAATACACATTAGTATACCGTCTTATTCATCATGAATGAGACAACACACCGAACACTGCTCACATCCCCCAATGTGAGCAGCATCCCATATAGTCTGTGTAATTTATTTTGCCAGTTGCTTAAGTCTTTCTGTAATCTGATCGTAAGTCTGCTGGTACTTCTGCTGTTTTTCTTTTTCCTCAGCGATCTTATCCGCAGGAGCCTTTGCAAGGAACTTCTCATTGCTTAGCATATTCTGTGAACGCTTAAGTTCGCCCTCAAGCTTCTTCTGTTCCTTTGTAAGACGTTCTATCTCCGCAGAGATATCAACAAGATCCGAGAAAGGAATGTATACCGTTGCTTCCGCAAGGACTACAGAAACCGCATCATCAGCGATTCCATCCTTGTTCTTCTGGCATACAGACTCTGAAGCATAAGCAAGTGATTCAAAGAAAAGCTTACCTGTTGTGAAGATATCAAGCACTTCATCGCTGTCACTTACAACAAATACTTTTGCCTTTCTTGAAGGAGCAACATTCATCTGTGTACGAACGTTACGGATTCCTCTTACGGCTTCTTTGATCGTCTCGATAGCTTTTTCATCAGATGCAAAATTCCACTCATCCTTGTAAACAGGCCACTCTGAGATCATGATCGACTCTTCTTCGTCCTGAAGTGTGCAGAAAATCTCTTCGGTAATGAATGGCATGTAAGGGTGAAGGAGCTTAAGCGCATTTATAAGCACTGTCTGAAGTGTCCAAAGTGCTGCCTTGTGTGACTCCTTGTCATCTGAATTGTAGAGACGGGGCTTAACCATCTCGATATACCAGTCGCAGAATTCATCCCAGATAAAGTCATAAACCTTCTGAACCGCGATTCCGAGCTCGAAGTGATCCATGTTATCTGTAACTTCTTTGATAGTATTGTTGAGCTTTGAAATAATCCACTTGTCAACAGGCTCAAGTCCCGCAGGTGCAGGCTGATGGATAGCACTCTTTTCGCCATCCTCCATGTTCATCATGATAAATCTGGATGCATTCCATACTTTATTTGCAAAGTTACGGCTGTTCTCAACTCTTTCATTATAGAAACGCATGTCGTTACCGGGTGCGTTACCTGTGATAAGTGTGAGTCTGAGCGCATCGGCACCGTAGTTCTCGATAATATCAAGAGGATCGATACCGTTTCCGAGTGATTTACTCATCTTTCTTCCCTGAGAATCTCTTACAAGACCGTGGAAAAGAACTGTCTTGAACGGGAATGTTCCCATATTCTCATAACTTGAGAAGATCATTCTGATTACCCAGAAAAAGATAATGTCATAACCGGTTACAAGTACGTCTGTAGGGAAGAAGTACTTAAGGTCTTCAGTCTCATTGGGCCATCCGAGTGTCTCAAAAGGCCAAAGAGCTGATGAGAACCATGTATCAAGAGTGTCGGGATCCTGTGTAAAGTGAGTCTTGCCGCACTTAGGACATACTGTAGGAGCCTCTTTTGATACAACAACTTCTCCGCACTCATCGCAGTAATATGCAGGGATTCTGTGTCCCCACCAGAGCTGTCTTGAGATACACCAGTCACGGATATTGTCTGTCCAGTTGAAATATGTCTTCTCCATTCTCGGAGGAATAAGCTTGATATCGCCGTCTTTTACAGCCTTAACAGCGGGCTTGATGAGCTCGTCCATCTTAACGAACCACTGTGCCTTAACCATAGGCTCAACTGTTGTATGGCAACGATCGTGTGTTCCAACGTTGTGAGAATACTCCTCGATCTTAACAAGAAGTCCCATCTCATCAAGCTCTTTTACAATGGCTTCTCTTGCTTCATATCTGTCCATTCCCTCGAACTTGCCGCCGTTGGCGTTGATCGTAGCATCGTCGTTTAATATATTGATAACTTCAAGGTTATGACGCTTTCCAACTTCGAAGTCGTTAGGGTCATGAGCGGGTGTGATCTTAACTACACCTGTACCGAATTCCATATCAACATAAGAGTCCTCTACGATAGGAAGCTCTCTGTTTACTATAGGAAGAAGTACCTTCTTGCCCTTGAAGCTCTTGTATCTGTCATCATCAGGGTTAACTGCAACAGCTGTATCTCCGAGCATTGTCTCGGGACGGGTTGTTGCAAACTCGATAAACTCTGTCTTTGAAACAGTTCCGTCAACATCGATAACAGGATATTTGATGTGCCAAAGATGTCCGGCCTGCTCCTCGTACTCTACCTCTGCATCAGAAATAGATGTCTTACAGATAGGACACCAGTTTACGATACGGCTTCCTTTATAAATGTAGCCCTTGTTGTACATCTTAACGAAGACTTCGTTGACAGCTTCATTACAACCATCATCCATTGTGAAACGCTCTCTGTCCCAGTCACATGAAGAACCGAGCTTTTTGAGCTGGGAAATGATGGTTCCGCCGTACTCTTTTTTCCACTGCCAAGCTCTCTCAAGGAACTTCTCTCTGCCAAGATCTCTCTTATCGATTCCCTCAGCTTTGAGCGCATCGATGATCTTAACCTCTGTCGCAATACTCGCATGGTCGGTTCCCGGCTGCCAAAGTGCATTATATCCCTGCATTCTCTTATAACGAATAAGGATATCCTGCATTGTATTATCAAGGGCATGTCCCATATGGAGCTTACCTGTGATATTTGGGGGCGGAATCACGATGGTAAAAGGTGTTTTGCTTTTATCCACCTCAGCATGAAAATATTTCTTTTCCTCCCATTTGGAGTAGAGTCGGCCTTCGATACCCTTGGGATCATAGGTCTTGGCAAGTTCTTTGTTCATAGTCTTCTCCTTCTTCTAAAAATATAAAAGTCCCTAACAGCGTTAAGCTGTTAAGGACGTTAATAACGTGGTACCACCTTAATTCACAGAAGATCATAAAGACTCTTCTGCCTCATTTCGCATCATTCAATGCCATATCTTTTAACGCAGATAACGCGGGGACACTTATTGGAAACCATCCGAATATAATCGGTTTCCTTTCTGGGCGCCCGGTTCAAAAGCTACCTTCCACACATTGCAAGCCTGCATCCTCTCAGCGCGACAATATCGCAGACGCATTCTCTTTAGACCGCAAGTTGCGTGTACTCCTCTTTCTCATAACCTTTAAGTATTATTTGTGTCTTAGCTTATCAAATCACACTAGGCTTTGTCAACATACTCGAGAGATGGGGGATTTGCTAATCAAATTTCAAGCGGCCAAACTGCGCCCTTTTCAAGCCCATTCTCTATAAGCCACTCATCTTCAGCCGTGACATATCGCACTTCACCAGCCTCGTTTTCAAGCGTCACCGAGACTTTCGGCTTCTGTCCGGGCTGAAGTTCCTCGCAGCCGTAATCTCCGTCAAAAATCTGTTTTATTATCCACATAATCAGTCCTCTCCGACAAGATGCACTACCACAGGCTCATGTCCGACTTTCGGAAGAAACTTATTGAATATGTCCTCCGTCTTTATCTTCAAGCTCGATGTACAAACACAAGGATGACATCCGATATACTCACCTTTCTTTACATCCTCATCTACAAGCAGCTGCACGGCATGTCCCTTATCATTCATAAGTCCCATAATGCTTACTGCGCCGGGCTCTATATCAAGGAATTTGAGCATGTCATCTGCGTCCGCAAAAGAGAGTCTTGCAGAGTTGATCTGAGACGAGAGCTCTTTTGTCTTAAACTTCTTATCTCCGGGCATCATGAGGAGGTAGTACTGAGTCTTCTGTCTGTTGCAAAGAAAAAGATTCTTGCATATCAAGACTTCAAGCACCTTATCAATCTCATTGCATGCTTCCATAGTGTTCGCAGGCTCATGATCAGTCCTCTTATATTCTATTCCCAGCTCATCCAAAAAGTCATATGTACGAACTTCTCTCGGAAGTCTTCCCTCTGTATTATCAGGTCTGCCGCTAAATAATTCCATGTTGTCGATTCCTTTCCGCTGTTTTTTATCTATTATTATAGGTCATTATTTCACATTCACAACAAATTCGCATGTATGCATTCTTACGTCGAGGCACAGATAAGATTTGTGAAAATAAACAACCGGAGCCCCCCGCGGGCTCCGGCTATTATATTTAATATATTTGGAATAATGTATATTCCAAATAAAAGTATTTAGCTATTTACTTAACGATCATTCCCGTCTCTCTGTCTGCGAATACCGCAACCATTACGAGGAATACGATTCCCATGATGAGCTGCTGTGTCTTTGGCTCGATTCCGAGCATTACAAGCCCTGCGATAAGGATCTTGTAAGTCATTGCGCCAAGGATGATGTTGTAGAACTTAACCTTAGCACCGCCGTTTACCGGCATTCCGCCAAGAACGAGCGCTATCATGATCTGTGTTTCGAGCTGGTTGCCTGCTGTTGATGTAACGGAACCAACTTTGATACTGTTGATGAAAGCTGCAAGTCCTGTGATCATACCTGCTGCCGCATATACGAGCATCTTTGTCTTTTCAACTCTTACACCTGCAAATCTTGCTGCAGTCTCACCTGCGCCGATAGCTTTAAGTCTGTTTCCGAGTCCCGTGTACTGGAATATTGCAAAAGCAATAAGGAGGATTGCTATCGTAAATGTAAGATTTACTCCAAGTGTATTATAAGAAGTGATATTTGAAGCTCCGTATACAGGTGTCTTTGTTGTCGCATAAGCAACAATACCTCTTATAAGATACATGTTACATATAGTAACGATGAATGATGTGATCTTGCGTTTTACATTGAAGAATCCGTTTATAAATCCTATGATTCCGCCTGTAAGCACGCCACACAAAATCGCAAGTACTATATTATAATTTGACAAGTAGCACACAACAACCGAGCAGATACCAAGCATAGAGCCCTGTGAGAAATCAAGTCCGCCCATTGTCATAACCATAAACACGCCAACGCATGAGATAAGAAGCACATATGATTGTGACAAAAGAAGCTTAAGACTTCCCATTGAATAGAGCTGACCTTTGGTAAGTACCGCAAAAAGCAACACAATAAATATAAATCCGGCAAAAGGCATTATACTTCTTATGATCGGCCGCTCCATGAAAGGTGTTTTGATTTTTTTCTCGTTTTCCATAATCGGCCTCCCTTATACCATATTCGCAATAAGATCCGTATCCTTCAGATCTTCTGAACGTTTAAACTCACCACTTTGGCGACCGTCTTTCATGATAATGATTCGGTCCGCCATACCAAGCAGCTCTGAAATTTCTTCAGATATCATGATGATCGACTTACCATTCTTTCTCATTGTGTCCATCATCTGATAGATATCCGCTTTAACCTTTACGTCGATACCACGTGTAGGTGAATCAAGGATGATTATGTCTGAATCTTTACCGATCCATCTTGCCAAAACAACCTTCTGCTTGTTACCTCCGGAAAGAGCTGACATAAACTGATGCACGCCTTCCATCTTGGTACTCATCTGCTTAGCAAACTTCTCCGCGAAAGCCTTCTCATCTTTTGCGTGAAGAATGTGGTTCTTCTTGATGTCTTCAAGTGAAGGAAGACAGATATTGTCCTGAATAGTGTCATTTATTACAAGTGACTCGTTATCTCTGTCCTTTGACGCATATGCGATACTGTGATCTATAGCAGTCTTGATGTCATTTATCTTAGTTCCGTCCGCAAGAGTTACACTGCCCTGTCTGTCATAAGATGCTCCAAAAAGAGCTTTTCCGACTTCATGCATACCGCATTCGGAAAGTCCGCCGATACCGATGATCTCGCCTTTATGAAGTTCAATACTGAAATCATCGATTTCCCCCGGTACTGTGAGATGTTCACCTTTTAATACAACCTCATCGGAAACTCTCTCGTTATAATCCGTACGATAATAGTTGTTGCTCATCTCACGTCCTACCATAAGTTTCTTTAGATCATCAGTGTTGACATCATCACTCTTAACCGTTCCGATAAACACACCGTCTCGGAGAACACTTATGTTGTCAGACTGCTCAATTACCTCATCAAGATCATGTGAGATAAAGATAACGCATCTTCCGTCATCACGCGTCTGCTTCATAACCTTGAAAAGCTCTATTCTTCCTTTTTCACCAAGAGCCGTCGTGGTCTCATCAACTACAAGGATCTGTGGTTTAAAGTGAGTTGCCTTAACAATCTCTATAAGCTTTCTGTCCTCAAAGTTATAATTATCTATAAGGTCTGTAGCCTTGATGTAATTAAATCCATAGGAATCAAGAAGTTCCTGTGCTTTTTTGTTCATGGCGTTTGTGTTCTTTACGCCAAATTTTGTAAATTCATCTTCTTTTCCCAAAAAGATATTCTCAGCAACGGAAAGTCCCGACAAAGTTCCGATTTCCTGTACGATAACCGCAACTCCCTGATAATTTCCGTCTACCTGGTTCTTGGCATTGACTTCTTTTCCGTTTAATGTAAATGTACCGCTGTCCTTATGGTAAATTCCCGTAAGACAGGATGTAAATGTTGATTTACCCGAACCGTTCTCACCGATGAGTGCATGGATCTCGCCCTTGTAAAAATCAAGGGTGACATGATCAACGGCATGTGTGACACCAAAGTTTTTGTCGATCTGTTCGGCATGCAATAATACTTCGCTCATGTCTGCCCCCTTTACTTTACAACTGCACCCTTAACGGGTTTGATGGTCATAGTTACGATTGCAAGAAGTACGATACCTGTTACGATATTCTGTACCGTTGTAGGAGCTCCGAGAGCAACGAATCCCTCAAACAACAGCTCAATGATGAACTCTCCTATTACTATAGCTACTATCGGATGTCCGTATTTCTTGAATGCAAGTCCGAAGAATGTTCCCATAAGAGGCGGGAAATTACGGCTCATTGATGCAAGATTTGATGCACTTGTCATTGATGTTCCGTATGAAATTGTAAGGATTGATTCGATTCCTACAAACAAGCCGCAGAGAGTGAATGCCACAACCTTATATTTGTCTACATTAACGCCCATATTCTTGGCAACAACTTCATTTGAACCGATAGCGTAGGTGTATGTTCCTATCTTTGTATACTTAAGGATAAATCCACAAAGGAAGAACGCTGCAAGTGCAAGAACAAGGTTCCAGGGATAATCTCCGAATGCTCTGTAATTGGTTGCAAGGATTGCTTCTTTTCCGTTCGTGGCATAGATGGAAAGAGCCTCATAAACAAGAGATAATCCCGCAGTTACGATAAGAGATGAAATTCTAAGTTTGATATATACGATTCCGTTGAGGAGTCCTACAAGAACTCCGCTTATGATAGGTGCGATCAAAAGACCTGCATAACCGCACTGTTTACTCATATTTACCGCAATCACCGATGAAAGCACGATGTTTGCGCCCACACTCATATCAAAAGGTCCCATTACGCAGATAAAATATAGTCCGCAACCGCCAACCGCATAATAAAGGGCTGTCTTTAAATAGGTTTGTAATTTATTGAAATCGCCGAATGTCTCAGGTGCGAGCATTTTGAAGAACGCCCAGAATACAAACGCGATAAAGATCAAAAGTAATAGCCCAAATGCCTGGCTCTGTTTAAATTTTTGAAACTTACTCATATAATCCTCCCGCAAGAGTTTTTGGTCCAGATACTATTTTTGATATATGCCGTATTTTCCATTCGCGGAAAATACGGCATATCCATGTTTTTTCCTAAAATATATATCTTTTATAAGCGTTTAGTCTTTGTTTTATCAGTTGCTGTGACGAGAAATAACATCGTCGATTGAAAGATTTGAAGCGGCTTTGCTGAGGTCTTCGAAGCTGTATCCTGCCATCTCAACCATTTCTTCTTCTGTATAAGGATCGTCATTTACAAAGTACTTCTCATAGTTTGCATAATCATCGGGTGATGATACATACAGATAAGGGAAGAGGATCTCATAACCGAATGTACCTTCTTCTTTTACGTAATTGCCCTTAACTGCGTTAAGTACAAGGAAGAATGCGAACAAAGGATCACAGAAGTGTCCGCCTGACTCAGCAAACATTCCGCCTGACTTAAGCTGATCTGCAAGGTCATCAAGGAAGTCTGTTGATACAACGTCGATCTTACCTGTAAGACCTTCGTTAGCATATGCACCGATAGAACCTACAAGAGGATCTCCGCCACCGCCGGCAACGATAAGTGCATCCATCTTGGGATTTGAATTGTAAAGTGACATAGCTGCCTTAGCACCTTCTTCTGAAGATGTGTTTGCATATACAGGCTCTGTGATTGTAGCCGGGTCGTCAGCATGTGCTGCGTTCCACTCTTCAACTGCCTTCTTATATCCCTGCCATCTAAGCTGGAATGTAGCATCACCTACTGTCCAAGCCTCAAGTCCTATATTTCTGTCACCTTTTTCAAGAAGAAGATTAACAAGTGTATATCCGTTTGTTATTTCATCTTCGTGAACGGCACCTACGTAATACTTGGAATTGCAAGCTGTCTTGTATACTTCGGGACTGTTCTTTTCTGAAATAATACGGAAGAACTGTGCAATATAAACGCCATTCTCTGTACATGTATTGATCGCAGATGTCATCTCGGAATCGGCTGAATTACAAATGATGATTCCTTTACATCCTGCTGCACAAAGCTGCTCAACAGATGCTGTAACCTGCTCTGAAACGTGTCCCTGGTCAACGTACTGAACTTCAACGCCGTTTGCTTTAGCCGCCTTGTCAACGATCTTCTTACACTGGCTTCCGAGAACGTCTGTTGAACTCCAGATCGATACACCGATCTTGATATCTCCGGTTGCTGCCGGCGCTGCCGCTCCGTCTGCCGATCCCCCTGAACTATCTGCAGGTGCCGCACCACCCGATGCCGAACCACAACCAACGAGCATAGATGCAGCCATAGTTCCGGCAAGAAGCATTGCACCTAACCTTTTCATTTTCTTTTTCATAGATCTACCTCCTTTTGAAAATAAGAAAGAAATATAATAATCGGTCCGCACCTCAACGGATCCGACTTGGAACCAGATTACTTCTTGAGCCCTTCAACTTTAAAGCTCCTGTCCTTCTCTTCTCCGAAAACAACACCTGCCGACTGAGCTGCTGTTTCGTCGTATGTAACCGATACAACCACTTCGTCCCCGTTTGATAGTTCTTTATTCTTGTCTATGCTAACCGAAATGGATGAAACAGCATTTATATACTTTGTGAGTTCTGTAAGATCTCCGAGTTCATCGAGCTCTTCAATCTTCTCTTTTCCTCCGACCATCTCTGTTTCCATTCCGTCATAGTCAACATTCACAAACGCGGTTCCTTCACCGTTCCTGCCGCTAAAGTCAACAGACACATAATCAAGAATATTTGTGATTCCGTCGGTTGTATTTATCTGTGTTTTTTTCTCCGCGCCGCATCCAGTAAGTGCAATCATCATGCTCATGCCTGCTGCCGCCGCTACTATAGCTTTTTTAAATTTAAACACCGATTATCCCCTCCCGAAAGAAGTTATTTGCTTCTTCTATATCAAATGAAAAAGCTTTGCAAACAGAAATGAAATAATATTTCTTGTTTACAAAGCTATTCTATCAATTTAATTCTTTTTCAATTAGCACAATTTAGAAAATCTAACTATCACTTTTTTGAAAAAGTGATAAATCCCGCTTCATTGCTCGTTTTAGCACTGTATAGACAAAAAATACATATACAAATCCAATGCAAGCCGTCAAAAATTGTACTACCGAAAATGTCTTCTGAAACACAGGCATTTTATTTCTCAAAGGGCTGTTCTGCGGAATAAATGCGGGAAGCAGCCACATGGATATCGTAACTCCCATAAATACGCCTTTTGCAAGTGAACACAGGATTGCCCTTGCCATATTGGATATCCTGAACACATTGTTTCCGGAGCCTTTGAACGACTTTTTGAAAAGAAATTCCACAGTCACTGCAAGCACGATATTTCCAAGCATTATAAAAATGATTATTGCGGGAACCGCCATCATAACGGGACTCATTGCGATCATATACGCAGTTACCGGAGTGATTATGCTCAAAATAATCCCACACGGCAAGTTGACCATAAGTACCGCAAGCACTATGCATGTGTTTACGATCGGTCCTGTAATAAAAATGCTAAGATTCTTAAACACCTGACTCACGATACAGATTGCCAAAAGAACCGCCGTTGTAGCAATCTGCCCGGTTCCAAAGTTGTTTTCTTTGCTTCTTTCCATACTCCCCCACCTCCACTTTTTTATTTTACGTTTTTCTTCCTGTATTCACTCGGACTTATGCCCTCAAGCCTTCTGAATACGCGGCTGAAATAGTTATAGTCATCATATCCGACTTCAAAAGAAATCGCTTCGAGCTTGTTCTTTTCATCCTCCATAAGCTTTTTTGCCCTGTCCATACGACATCTTGTGATATAGGTTGTGATGGTCTCGTTATATTTCTGCGAAAACTTACGTGAAAGATAGGTCGGTTCGACAAAGAACTGCTCCGCAAGCCCCGACAGCGACAGGTGTTCCATGTAATGCGTCTCGATATAATCCCTGATATTCTCAACCTGACTGCTTATGGAATTGTTCTCATTCGCTGATTCGCCCTGCGCTATGGAAAGAGCAAGCTCCATGTTGTCTGTTATTATCTCTTTATTAAGAGAACGAAGCCCGTAGTTTATCGCATCCTGAACTTCCTCATAGGCACGTTCGTCGCTGTTCTTATCCGAATCCGCGATCGTATTGAGTGCGCCCGTCGTAAACTGCGTCACTTCAAAAAGACTCCACTTCTGCTCGTCGCACTTTTCAAGCCCCGCCGTTTCCATGAGTATCGTCTTCGCGCGGCCGATATCTCCTTTTCCCAAACTATCGTTAAGAAGTGATTCGATACGACTCGTATATCTGTCATTAAAAGCCAGTGCCTTCCTGCTGCCCGTGCACACAACCGTACTGTGATCTCGTCCAAAAGGCCTGGTGACAAGATTTGCGATCATTTCTCTGTAGACAGCGGCAATATCGTCAAGTGAAGTTGCCTTGTCGTGCAGCACTATGGTGATAGGCCCCTGCTTTTCAACGGGAAAAGCTTCAAGAATGCGGTCCGCGATAAAATGAAGCCTCGTCGGAGTCGCATTTAGTTCTATCACAAACTCATTTACCTTATCTGTGTAGTTGAAAACAATGGTTCTTTCATTTCCGACAATCTTGCGAAGCTTTTCCTTCAAGTCATATGACATTCGAAGCACATCTTTTTCATAGCTCTGCTTTAAGATCTCAACATCATGGAACTTCACAAGTATGGTAGACATCTCGGAAAAGACCTTTGTGCTCGGCACATGAAATTCTTTTCCCGGTCTAAAAAGTTTGCCGTTTAAAAGAGATGAAAATTCATCATCCTCAAGAAAAGATGAAACATATGTCTCCCTAAGGCGACTGTCCTCTTTTACCGCTTTCTCGGTCTCTCTTTCTTCGAGCGTCTTGAGTGCCTTGCTGAGTGAATCAACAAGCTGTTCCCTGCTCACAGGCTTTAACAGGTAGTCGATACCACCCGACATGAAAACGCCTTTTACCTTTTGGAAATCATCATATCCGCTTACAGCCAGTGTGATAATATCGGGATATTCCTCTTTTATCCTGTCAAGAAGCTCAAGTCCGCTCAAAAACGGCATATTGATATCCGTGATCAAAATATCCGGCTTTTCCTCGGGAATTCTCTCAAGCACTTCCTCCCCATCACAAGCAGGCTCAAGAAATTCAATCGAATAGTCCTCCCACGGCAACATACGCCTTATATTCTCACGGCTCCAAAGCTCGTCATCCGCCGCCAATACCCTATATTTTGCCTTCACCCTCTGTTCCTCCTAAATACATCTTAAACACCATAGCTTTATCACGGCGTCAATCAATACCTGTAACCATTTTTACCGTCGGCAATATGATAATTGCCTTAGTCCCCGTTTCATGATCGCTTTCATAGCGAATCCCGTAATTGTTCCCATATACATTTTTGATGCGGGCATTTACATTCATTATACCAATGGAACGCCCCATCTCAATCTGCTTTAAATCAGCCTTTTCAAGCTGCTCATTCATCGCATCCGCATCCATTCCGGCGCCGTTATCCTCTATTGTAACAAATAATTTTCCGTCATCATGCTTTGCCGTAATTATGAGCTCTTTGTCTTTTCTCCTGGTCATGCGAAGCCCGTGCTGAAGCGCATTCTCAACTATCGGCTGAAGCGTAATTCTCGGAATGCTGTCCTGCAGCGTATCCGTATCAATATGATAAGTGTATTTTACGGAGTTGCCGTTTCGCACATCCATAACATACAGATAATTGCGAACATGAGCCATTTCCTGCTGAAGTGTCGCCTGAGTATCGGAAATATCCAGACTGTACCTGAAAATAGCCGAAAGAGACTGACACAATCCGCTAACAAGCATACAATCCTGTGACGCGGCTATTCCGCTCATCGTATCAAGCGTATTGTAAAGAAAGTGAGGATTTATCTGTGCCTGCAAAACTTTGTACTGCGTTCGCTCCATCAGCACCTTTGCCTCATATTCTTCCTCAACCATCTTTTGTATCCTGTCGAGCATCTCGTTGAACTCTTCGCCCATTACCTTAAGTTCATCGCTCCATCCGTCCGTCTTAACCCTAAGCTCGGTATCTCCGTTCTTTATCCTTATCATCGTACTGCTTAGCGCTTCCACCGGCCTATAGATAAAGCCCGAAATAAGTGTTCCGAGTAAAAGCATCAGCAAAATGATTATTCCGGCTATCAGCAAAAGAGTCCGTGCCAACGCGCTCTGCGTTTCAAGAAGCAGAGACTGCGGCGTCAGCATGACTATATGAAGGTTATACTTTCTCATAGCTATGCTGTTCAGATAGAAAGATCCATATTCATTTTCAAATTCCGGGAATTCACCAGATGAGGTTGCAATTGTCTGTGTTAAGTCGGAAAAGATCTTGCTCTCTTCCTTCGTGATATTTCCAACCTGCGCGATTGAAATATCCCCTCTAGGCTGGAGCCACACGTACACATCTCTCGATGATATATATTTGCTCATGAGATCCGATATATTCTGGGCATTAAAATCACAGACAATATATCCGTACTGAGATCTGTTATCATCATATGTGTGGAGTTTCAGACAAAAACGTAAAATATCGCTGTTTGCGGCTTCGTTGTGATAACCCGAGATCATTACCGCATAATTATCCGATTCCAGATATCTTCTAAGATGTGATTCATTGACGTACCGATCGCCGTCGTAAAGATCGAAAGGATAGGCAACAGGCTGCTTTCTCCATGAACTGATCAGCTTATTGTCATTGTTGTAAATATACATTGCAAAAAGCTGATCTGCCGAATCAAAGCGTGCTTCAGAAAGACGCCAGGCGCTCCAATAATAATTTAATATTTCGCCCTGCGTCGAATCGTCCCTTCTCATAGCGGCAATCAGTTCAGTTTCTGTATAGATGGTCTGCATCTTGACAATAAGTCCGTGAATATACGAATTGAGTTCATTCTCGATACGCTGAAGCGTCTCATCGTTACTCAACAGACTTTCTTTCCTGATCTGCTGTCTGGATGTCACTTCAAACGCAACAGTCTGTGCTATTACGGCAAAAAGCGTGCATCCGATGACCATACCAAGAATTGCCCGACGCATTGTCCATTTGATTTTTTTCATAACCCGTCCTTATTCCCCAATAAGGATATAATTAACTGTATTTTGCTTCATCAAGTGATTCCTGAGAAATAAGCACCTTGTGGAGCATAACAATCTCGCCCTTCCTATGCTCTTTTACCTCATAAAGAGCATTGTCGGCGGCATACATGTAATCCCATAATTTGTTTGTCGATATGGGAACAGAGTTGCATATTCCCTGTGATATCGTAACAAGCTTACCGTACTCGTGTGAAGGAGCCAACAGATTACGCTCCTTTATCCCCAATCTGATATTTGAGGCATACCACATAACCTCTTCATCAGTCATATCTTCATAGACGATAACAAACTCATCGCCGCCGTATCTGAAGGCGCGTATCTTGTTATTACCGCCGCATTTTTCAACTATTATCTCAGCTATTGTCTTAAGACAGGTATCTCCCGCCTGATGGCCGAAAGTATCATTGTACTGCTTGAAATTATCAACATCGAGAATTTCAACCGCAAGCGACTTCTGATTAGCATATGCGTTATCAAAAGCTTTGTCGGCATACTCATTAAGGCCGTACCTGTTTCCAAGCCCCGTAAGCGAATCCGTTTCAGCCTTTTTCAAAAGAGCGATATTCTCACGTTCCATTTCACTCAGCTTCTCTCTGATATCCGTAAAGAACCTGTAATTTGCGATACCCTCTTTCTCCTGAGCCATTGAATACGTATAAAACTCCTCATACGCCTTATATTTCTGCTCATCATCATTCTTAAGAGAATACAGTTCGCACTTTATCTTCGCATACTGCTTTCTTAAATAAGCAATACCGATACTGCTTATGGTAGCTTCAACATTTTTTACTATATCTTCAACTTCATCGACTCTTCCTATCTTCATAAGGAATCTGCAGGCTCTGTAAATATCGTCGATGTTATCTACGGAAAAGAAATTTTCAGTCTGTATTGTTTTTAGAAGAAGCTCAGCGTATTTTTGGTACTCTTCCATGTTTCCGAGAACATAATTTCCTCTCATACGCACATCAAGTACAAGAATATCCTGGAAATAATCACTCTTCACCCTCGGATCCGATTCAAGCCTCTTTATGGCAAGAAGACACTTCTTGACAGACTCAGGTTTGTCCAGAAGAATGTAACATTCCGCTTCGTTACAATAGCACAAAAGAACATTCAAATAGTAAAGACTGTCTTCCTTATTCTTTCGAATATGTTTATATCCCGACTGGATATATGAAAGCGCTGTCTCGATCTCGCCTACATCATAATAGATAAGACCAATGTTGCACTCTACAAATCCGACAGCTGAATTTTTATCATATTCATCGCAATCTCTTATTCCGTTTAAAAAGAAATCCAATGCCAGTTCTATATTTCCGTGATTAAGCGCATCGATACCAAAAAGATTGTAACATCTTATGATATGCTCTTTGTCACCGCACATCTGAAGATACTCGATTGCTTTAAGGAGATTCTCATTAAACTTGCGATACTCCGTACTTAATTTGTAGTAAGCATCCGCAAGATAATAATATGCATAACCTATAAGATTGATGTCGCCAACCTCTTCCGCTTTCTCAAGCAGTCTGTCACATACCCCCACAAGGTCGTTGGACATATTCGTTCTGGCAGTCATCAACTCACGGTTTATAATTTGAACTTCGTTATCATAGTTTTGAATATTCATGAATTTGTAACCTGTTTAAAAAAAGCAAAAATACGCTATTCTGATTATTTTCAATTTTATATCATACTTTTCACTCTTGCAAGATAAATGAACTATCCTGACACGCGTGACAGGTAAAAAATGTGGTTTACATATATCTTTTGACCTACTCGGTCATAAGATTACTTTTACACTTTATTCCGCTCAAATTTGTCACAGTATTTAATACCAGTCGTCTTGCGCTTTCCCGCAAATCTGTTTCTGAATAATCCCCCATTTCCACAAAGTTATCCACATGACATTAACGTCATTTGCATATGACTTTTGTATGTTTTTTCGGCCATTATATACAATTGTGTATAATATAGATACAATTCTTTATAATGTCAGGTTTACATAAATTACAACTTTTCAATTTTATGTAACTCTGGCATTTCACTTTTATCAACTATGCCGTCAATATCATCCTGTTTTAATCATTAAATCCGCACCAAAACTGAGAAACAGCATCTTTGACCGACGTGGTCAAAACAGGCTTCATTTTTATCCACTCCCTTGGGAAAAGCGCTCTGTATCCGGCTTGTGTGAATCTGTCATCCAAAAGTGCCACAACTCCCTTGTCTTCTTCTGTTCTTATAACTCTTCCCGCTGCCTGAAGAACTTTGTTCATTCCGGGATATCTGTAGGCGTAATCGAATCCGTCAACGCCTTTTTCTTCAAAGTAATTTCTAAGTATCTCGCGTTCGTTGCATACAAGCGGTATTCCCGTGCCGACTATGATTACTCCGATCAGGCTATCGTTCTTAAGATCAATGCCCTCACTGAATATGCCTCCCATAACACAGAATCCGAGAATATTCCTGTCTTCCTCGACCTCTATGTCCATGTGGATAAATTCATTAAGGTTCACATCATTTCCCTGCGAGAATCTGTCAAGGAAAGACTCCCTTGCTTCTTCGGTCATATAGCTTTTTTGCACCAAAAGCTCCGTTGTTCCTGAATCCCAAAACTCTTTTTCATAAATATCGTAAACTTCATCAAGAAAACTGTGCGACGGAAAGAATATAAGATAATTTCCGCCTCTTGCTTTAATAATATTGTGGATATATGAAGCTATATTGTAATACTGCTCACTGCTTCGCCTCGAATACCTGCTTGTCACATCTTTTCCTATAAAGATTCCTAGCCTGCTTGGATCAAACACGGATTTTGCATATATCTCGAAATCCTCATCGGTTCCGCCAAGAAGCTTTTTATAATACTGAATCGGAAGGAGTGTTGCAGAAAAAAGTATCGACGAGCGTCCGCGCCCCATGCATTCCGCAAGATTTAGAGACGGATCGACGCATGAGAGCCTTAATATAAAGCTTCCGTCTTCGGCAAATTCGCTGTAAATGACATAATGATCGTCGACTTTGTCATATATTGTAAGAAATCTTGATATATCAAAATAGAACAACAAAAGTTCCTCTCTGCAAGGGCCTGTCGTATGCTCCTCCAGATACTCCGATATTATTCCCGACAGGCGGTTCAGAGCATTTACAAACTTTTCTATGCTGTCTACAACCGTACATCCGTCGCAATTTCTTTTAAGCTCCAAAAGTTCTTTGTTGCACTTATCAAGATGTCCTGCAATTCTCGGATGAAACTCCTTTATCGTACTCTTTAATTCCAAAAAGCTCTCTTTTCGAAGAGCCGCGCTGTACATATCCCTTCCCCTGTCCAAAAGATTGTGCGTCTCATCGACCAGAAATACGTAATCGGACTTAACTCCGTCCGCAAAGAATCTTCTCAGATAAACAAACGGGTCGAACACATAGTTATAATCACAGATAACACCGTCGGCCCAAAGGCTCATATCAAGCGACATCTCAAACGGGCATACCTCATGTTTCTGCGCATACTTTACTATCTTCTCCCTGTCAAAAGAGTCCTCATTTGTCAAAAGATCGTATATCGCGTCATTTATCCTGTCATAATGCCCGTTTGCATAAGGACATGCCTCGGGATTGCACTCTCTTTTATCTTCTTCCAAAAAACACATCTTGTCTCTTGCCGTTATAGTCACAGTCTTAAACTTAAGATTCTGTGACTCTCTCAGCGTATTGTAAGCATCTTCCGCAACGGTCCTTGTTATCGTTTTTGCCGTAAGATAGAAGATCTTGGATGTCTTTCCCTCTCCCATCGCCTTGACCGTAGGAAAAACAGTCGTGATTGTCTTGCCGGTTCCCGTAGGAGCCTCCAGAAAGAGCTTTTTTCCATGAATGATAGTCCTGTAAACACCGGCGGCGAGGTCTTTCTGTCCTTCCCTGTACGAAAAAGGAAACTGCACAGCCTTTATCGATGCAGTTCTTATCCCGTCCCACTCGTACTCAAAGTCGGACCACTTCAAATATTTTTTTATCAGATTTTCAAACCATGCTGTTATTTCTTCGGATGAGTACTTGTAATCAAAATACTTCATTTCTTCAGTATCCATGTTGCAATAACTCATTCTTACTTTGATTCCGGGACAGTTCTTTTGTCCCAGATAGATTGCGGCGTAACACTTCGCCTGCGCAAGATGAACTTCAACCGGCTCTTTCATCTTTTTGAGATCTCTGTATGTTCCCTTGATCTCATCGACAAGAGGCAGATCTTTTCCGGCCTCAAAAAGAGATTCCTGAGCATCATATGAAGCTTCATTAAAGAATTTATCCAGAATTCCGTCGGCACGCCCTTCTATGGTAAGGTCGTATCTTCCGGTGTTATATATGTACTTAAGCGGCACTTCGGCGTGATAATCGGGTCCCATGCTCTTCTGGATCATGCGATGTATCCGACTGCCTTCCTGCATCGCATCAGCGGAAACCTGATGTATTCTGTTGTCTATGCTTCCGCTTCGCAGTACAAACTCAACCAGCCTGCGGACTGAAATTTCTATCGAATAGTTTTCCATAATAGTAAAACTCCCCATGGCATATTTTATACCATGGAGAGCTTTACTACCACAATGAACAATTATTTTCTTACTTGAAAGGTATTACACAACCTCTCTTGATAAGTATACTGAATCGTCCAAAATTAATCAAATAATGAACGCTTCATTCAAACTTAGCTGGCAATTGCCAATTTCTGTAAATAATTTTCAAAATCGCTGTTATATCCGCGATATTCTACTGTAAGAATCTGGGAAAGATCAAGTCCAAACACTCCCAGGATTGACTTAGCGTCGACAACATACCTGTTATAATATATATCTACATCGAAGTCACACTTAGTTGCGGCGTTGACGAAGTCTTGTACCTGATTGGGTCTAAGCATAATGTTTCTCTTAACACATCCAAACATCAAATGTTACTCCTTTTCTGTACTGCTTTGCATTACTTAAATTTAACCTCTAAAATATACATTCTACACGAGAAAATGTAAATGGAAATTTGTTAAAAAACTGTGAAAAAATTGCGGAGATTTTATGTCCGGAGTTTTGTTATTCCCATCAAAAGTGTGACAAATGCCCGAAAATGCCCGAAAACATTGACAAATCGCAATACTGATAGTTTAATTGATATAAAATCATACTATTTTTTTGCAATGTAACTTGCTATCAAGGAGGAAAAAACAATGAATCTTTTTCTGGAAGAAATCTCATCTGAAGAGGGCGTGGTATACAATTTAACCACAATGGGATATGCAGGTCTGGTATTTCTGATATTTGCCGCACTTGCAATAATGAGTTTCTTCGTTAATAAGGAGGGCAAGGGAAAACTCAGCATCAAGCAGATCACGGTATCGGGACTTTGTCTCGCTCTTGCTTTTGTTCTTTCTCACTTCAAATTTGCAAAGCTCCCGATGGGCGGCTCAATAACACTTTTCAGCATGTTTTTTGTCACCTACATCGGATACATCTACGGCCCCAGAGTCAGCATCGCATCAGGTATTGCTTACGGACTGTTGCAGCTCATTGAAGATCCTTACATAGTAAGTATTCCGCAGCTGTTTTGCGACTATATCCTTGCTTTTGGCGCTCTTGGCCTCGGCGGATTATTCTATGAAAAGAAACAAGGCATGATAAAAGGTTATATCGCCGGAGTCATCGGCCGTTACTTCTTTGCAATATTATCGGGCGTTGTTTTCTTTGCATACTACGCCCCCGAAGGAACATCACCGCTTGTTTACAGCATCACTTACAATGCAACTTATATCGTTCCTGAATTTATCCTTACAATAATTGTTCTGTCAATTCCCGTTGTTAAGAGCACTCTCAAGCGCATCAAGCTTGAGGCAAACGAAAAAGACATCAGGAAGACCGTTCAACTCGGATAATTCAATCCACAATATAATCACTGTACTGTGAAATATCAGCCCTTTGGAGCATCGCTCTTATGCGAATTCCGGAGGGCTCATATTTTGTCTCTTTTACAATACCTCTGTTTTCAAAGGCATTCACTATACCACCCTCGGTGTAGGGCAAAAGAAGTTCGCACTCCTTCTCATCTTCGCTTAACTTTCGCTCTATTGCCGCGATAAGTTCATCAAGTGAAGCATCCTCTTTGGCACAGATATATATCCTGTCACCGGAAGCCTTCGGAACTTCCATAACAAGGCGTCCGCTCTCTTCCTGCTCTTTTTGAACAAGATCTGCCTTATTAAATACATATATGACGGGAATATCTCCCGCTCCTATCTCTGCAAGAGTCTTCTCCGTTATTTCCATATGAAATCTGTACTCGGGATCCGAAAAGTCAATTACTTCCAAAAGAACATCTGCATACTTTGCTTCTTCAAGTGTTGACCGAAATGCTTTGACAAGTGCATGAGGAAGTTCGCTTATAAATCCAACCGTATCCGAAAGTAAAAATGGTCTTCTTCCGGATGGTGTTATCTTCCTGACAGTAGTGTCAAGTGTCGCAAACAACATATCTTTTTCAAGGACAGTTTTGTCATCTGCGCTCTCTGAGCCGTATAATCGAAGCAGATTATTCATAACCGTTGATTTACCTGCGTTTGTATAACCGACAAGCGCGACACATGCAATATTTGATCTTAGTCTCCTGTTTCTCTGAGTCGTTCTTTCTTTTTCAAGATTTTTTAGTTCGTTGGAAAGTTCACTTATTCTGTGCTCAATACGTCTTCTGTCAAGCTCAAGCTGCTTCTCGCCCGATCCCTTATTGGAAAGTCTGCCGCTTCCGCCGCCCTGCCTCGACAGAGTTTTGCCCATTCCGACAAGTCTCGGAAGCATGTACTGAAGCTGCGCAGACTCAACCTGAAGTCTTGCTTCTCTTGTTCCGGCTCTCTTAGCAAAGATCTGCAAAATAAGTCCCGTTCTGTCTATAACTTCCGTATCAAGTATCTTCTCAAGATTTCTTACCTGCATGGGAGAAAGTGAATCATTGAAAATAATTATGCTTGCATCAAGCACATCAAGCGCCGCGGCAATCTCCTGAACCTTGCCGCTTCCTATATACGTACCTTTGTCCGGAGTATTGAGCGACTGAGTCACTGTTGACGCAACCTCTATATCTATAGCCTTTGTCAGTTCTTTAAGCTCATCCATCGAACGTTCAAACTCATCATCGCTCCTGCCCGTATTCAATCCGACCAGAATAGCCCTTACGTTCTCTACCTTCTGAGTATTTTCATACAATTCATTTTTCATATCTATCTTATTCCTTGCTATTTTTTCTTGTTGGCGGTTCACTTCCCATTCATTATAAGTAATGAACGATGCACTCTCAATAACCGATATGTTATATTTAAAAACTTCACGCACCCTGAGCGCAGATACAGTCTTTTGTTGCGTCATCTCAAAACATTATATTGGCCGGAAGGATTGGATAAACATATGCTGCGCTTCATAAACTCACAAATGCACCAAAGAATTTTCCGACTGTTTATGCAGATTCATTTTATACCCTCGGTTGGTTTTTCTTAAGGTCAAAGATTACTTTCCAGCATGCGAAGAAAAATGTCTGAAGCAGGACGCTTGAAATATACAGCAGTCATGGTCATGTCCGCAAAGCGGACTGTCACAACAAATAAAAGCACGACTCTCCGAACTCAGAATGAGCTCGGAAGTTCGTGCTTCTATTTGTTGTAGGCGCTACGCGCCGTATGACCATGACCTGATAGAACATAAGGAAGCGTCCTGCAAGTTCTTTTCGAAGCATGCATAAAAGGAAAGTAATCTGACCTTTAGAAAAACACCGAGGATATAACGAATCTGCATAAACAGCCGGAAATTCTAAGGTGCATCTGCTCAGACAACTTTGCGCAGCATATATCCAATCCCCCGGCTGATGTAAAGGTGCATAAATAATCATTTTTTTCTTGCAATATGAAGGAAAAAGCGATTTAATTAACTGTGAGACATTTTTCATGGGAAAACATTTTCTGTGGAAAAAGGAAACTATATAAGAAAGTGGAAAAGATTATGGAAAACCTTAAAATTCCCAAGAACTACAAATCTGCTCTTGATCTCCACGATACACAGGTAGGTATCAAGACTGTCAAAGATTTTTTTCAGGGCATGCTCTCAAATAAGCTCAATCTTCAGAGAGTAACCGCACCTCTTTTTGTAACACCCGAATCAGGACTTAATGATAACCTCAATGGTGTTGAACGTCCCGTTTCTTTTGATATTCTCAATGAAAATGAGCGTCCTGCAGAGATCGTACACTCTCTTGCAAAATGGAAGAGATATGCGCTCAAGAAGTACGGCTTCAATGTCGGTGAAGGTCTTTATACCGATATGAACGCTGTTCGCCGCGACGAAGTTCCGGATAATATCCATTCTATCTTCGTTGACCAGTGGGACTGGGAAAAGGTTATAAATAAAGAAGACCGCAATATCGATTTTCTTAAAGAAACAGTAAAAAATGTATACAAGGTCCTCAGAAAGACTGAGAAATTCATGTCTATTCAGTATGACTATATCGAAGAGATTCTTCCTGAAGATATTTTCTTTATCACAACTCAGGAGCTTGAGGATATGTTCCCCGAGTATTCTCCCAAGGAGCGTGAATACTACATTGCCAAGGCTAAGGGCGCTGTATGTATCATGCAAATCGGTGATGTCCTTGCATCAGGTGATAAGCACGACGGCAGAGCTCCGGACTATGATGACTGGGCACTTAATGCCGATATCATCGTATATTTCCCTGTTCTTGACATCGCACTCGAATTATCAAGTATGGGAATCCGTGTAGATGAGAACTCGCTCAAGACTCAGCTTGAAAAAGCAGGATGTCCCGAAAGAGCCGAGCTTCCTTTCCAGAAGGCAATCCTTAACAAGGAGCTTCCTTACACCATCGGTGGCGGAATCGGTCAGTCAAGAATTTGCATGTTCTTCTTAAGAAAAGCTCATATCGGCGAAGTACAGTGTTCCATCTGGCCGGATGAAATGGCTGAAGAAGCCAAGAAGAACGGAATACAGCTTCTGTAACATCAAGAGACAGACCGGCAGTATTTACTTCAAAAGAACAAATAAGGTTGCGGATTTTTCGCAACCTTTTTCATTGAATAGGAAATTTCTCTGAAATCCCCTATTTGACACGAGGTATTATGAAACCTTTCACAATATTTAAAACTAAAATAACGAAGCAAAAAAAATTATCTCCGGCGCACACTATCCCGATAAGCTTTCTAATAACAATTCTGATCGGAGCACTGCTGCTTATGCTCCCCTTTTCGTCAGCAAGCGGAAAAGCAACGGATTTTCTGACCGCACTGTTTACAGCAACAACTTCCGTCTGTGTTACCGGCCTTGTTGTGGTTGATACTTACGCGCACTGGAGCTTTTTTGGCCAACTTATAATTATGATACTCGTACAGATGGGCGGACTTGGAATGATCGCTATCGCCGCAACGCTGATGCTTCTTACGCACAAGAAGTTTTCACTCGGCGACAGAATGTTACTTCAGGACTCTTTTAACCTAAGTTCAGGAACAAAACTTCTGACTTTCCTTGTACGTGTGCTTAAGGGAACGCTCCTCACAGAAGGAGCCGGCGCCATCCTCTACTCGATTGTTTTCATTCCGAAGTTTGGCTTTATTAAAGGTCTGTGGATCTCGATTTTTAATTCCGTATCGGCATTTTGCAATGCGGGAATGGATGTTATCGGTCAGGGAAGCCTTGCAAATTACAGAAACGATCCCATCGTTATGACAACCACGATGATGCTCATTATAATGGGTGGTCTTGGCTTTGTCGTATGGTTCGATGTTCTTCATGCGGCAAAAGAGGGCGTAAAAAAGAAGTTCTCTCCCATCACCGTTATAAAAAGATTTTCCGAACACAGTAAGCTTGTTCTGAGTTTTACGCTTATACTGATAACGAGCGGCACGCTTATTTTTCTTTTGACCGAATATAACAATCCCGGAACCATCGGGAATATGGGATTTGGGCAAAAACTCGTAAACAGCCTGTTTCAGTCGATAACTCTTCGAACTGCAGGATTTACGACCATACCGCAGGAAAATCTCACGGTTGCATCCTGTCTCGTCTCATATCTGTTCATGTTTATAGGCGGATCGCCCGTAGGAACCGCAGGCGGCGTCAAAACGGTAACGATATTCCTGCTGTTCATGAACGTGCGCTCTTATGTAAAGAATGAAAATCAGAATGTCATCTTTAACAGGCGCGTTTCTGTGGATTCAATGCGAAAAGCAGCCGCAGTTGTGTATGTGAGCGTATTTGCAACCCTGTTACTGGCTGTACTCTTGTCAGTATTTAATCCCGTTCCTATGGAGGATGCTTTGTTCGAAGTCGTAAGCGCCTGCGGAACCGTCGGCTTATCAAGAAATCTGACGGCCGCGCTCAATCCAATCGGACGGATCATAATAATAATCGCAATGTTCCTTGGAAGAACGGGTCCGATATCGATGGTTGCTTTCTTCTCGGGAAATGAATCAAACAAAAACAACATCAACTACTCCGAAGGAGTATTCTACGTCGGATAAACGGAGGTATTTAAGTGAAAAAATCAGTAGCAGTTTTGGGGCTTGGAAAATATGGACGAAGCGTGGCAAAAAGCCTTTATGCCATCGGTGAAGATGTCCTTGTTGCGGACAAAGACGAAAGACGCATTAGAGATATTTCATCAAAGGTAACTTCCGCAGTTTGCGCGGATCTTGAAAATGAAGACGAAGTCATGGCTCTGGGACTCCAGAACATGGATATAGTCATAACCGCGATGGGCGGAAATATCGCAGCAAGCATAATGGCGGTATCTATTGCAAAAGAAAAAGGCGTTCCGCTCGTAATCGCCAAATCCTCTTCTTCCCGTATGGCTACGATTCTTCAAAGAGTCGGTGCAGACAAGATTGTCGATCCCGAGAAAGAAGGTGGTGTGCGCTCAGCCAGGATTCTTGCTTCACAGTCAATCCACGATTACTTCGAGCTTGACGATAACCTCTGCATGGTTGAATTGCAGCCAAGAAACGCATGGCTCGGAAAGAGTCTTATCGAGCTCGATCTTCGTAAAAAACACAACATGAACGTCGCAGCTATCAAAGAAAAAGGCGGCAACTGGAGATATATCAATCCTTCTCACAAGCTCACCGAGAATAATCTTCTCATGGTTATTTTGGAGAAGAAGGATATTGAGAAGTGGAAATAAAATCAAAAAGATATCCCGTGCTGAATTATTGACACGGGATATCTTTTTCTTTATGCATCTTTATGATAGTTACGATATTAGCGACTATGGTTGCCGCATCGGAAGCAGCTCCTGTATACGATCCGAGTATAAGATGGTAAAAGAACCACGGAATAAAGGTCAGCATCACAAGCATCTTAAACTTAAGAGGATCCTTCACATCCATAAACAGAATATATATTATGCATACAGCCGCAGGAATCATTCCAAATATACCCTGAGTATTAAGAATAACCGTCATAACAACAGATGCGGCTATGAAAAATATCTTCCACGGAAGATTCAGTTTTTCCTTATAACAGATATAGTTTCTTACGCACGACAAAACGTTATTTACCGCTCCCGTCACGCCTCCAAGGAGCATCATCGCCACTCCCTGCATAAGAATCTGAACTATCTGTAATATCAGTATTTTGGACTTCTTTTTTACCGCTCCTGTCCCAATCTGTATCATTGCGGCAAAAAAATCTATTATGTTCGCAATAAGTTGCATATCAAAAAACTCTCTCCTGTTTCAGTAAAAAATAGATACAATTTAATATTTAACTACACAAACATAATTAATGCAATCCTCATAATTTGCACGAATAGCATGAGAGCCAATACTACTATTTATTCCCCAAAATAGCTCTACTTCATGTACTTAAACACCTTCATTGATTCAAGCGGATGCCCGCCAAAGTCAAAGAATGCCTGATTATCCCATGAGCTTCCGCCGTAATATTTTGCGGCATCTGCATCGTAGTCCGAGGCGAAACTACTTGCCCAGCCACTTCCGTACTTTTCCCAGACCGGTGAGTTGTCGGCGCTTGCGGGTCCAACAGGGAGCCATGCGCCTTCCCAATAGAACACGCCGATTCCGCCGGCACTGTTTACGTTCTGATAAAGGTCATGTATATAAGAGGCCTGTCCTTCGATTGATGCGGGATATCCGTCCACAAGATCAGCCTTACCTACCCTGTTTCCAAAGCCATCTCCATCCTGCAGAGTATAGCAATAGGAAGTCTCCGCAATAAAGGTCTTCTTGCCAAAGTGCTCTTCAATATACCCCATCACACTTTTCATATTATCCATATCACCATGCCAGAACGGATAATAGCTAAGTCCCATCATATCAAAATCAAGTCCGTTATTTACAAGTTTCTCTATAAGAGACAAGACGCCCTCTTTCGGGGATATATCCGTATAATGAACTACAATTCCTATATCTTTGCCGCTCTCTTTCGATATCTCCCGAACCGCTTTGCTTCCTGACTTTAACAGCTCAATGACATTCTCTATCTTTGTTTCGCCTGACATACCGTTGTTGATCTCGTTTCCTATCTGAACCATCCCAACATCGACGCCTGCATCCAAGAGCTGTTTAAGGCTGTCTTTGGTGTAATCATATACAGCCTTTGACTTTTCTTCCAAGCTCATGCCTTTCCATGCCTTTGGAGCATACTGCTTCTGAGGATCCGCCCAGAAATCGGAGTAGTGAAAATCGATTAAAACCTTCATTCCGTAATCTGTAGCTCTTTTGCCCAGTTCTATTGCGGTTGGAAGATCGTTATTACCACCGCCGTAGCCGTTTCCGTTCTCATCATAGGGATCGTTCCAAACGCGAATACGGATGTAATTTATACCTGAATCGGCAAAGGTTTTAAGCGCATCCTGCTCATTGCCGTCAAAGTCATAGAATTTTACTCCGCTTTTCTCCTCTGCAAGCAGTGAAGATACATCCATTCCAAAGATAAAATCATCTGAAAGACCATCAATTGCAGTTTTCCATGTCTCCATATCGGCCTCCTCACCTTCCGGCTCCACCATATCCTCAGTTGCAGCCACAGTTGCACTCATAACACCACTAGGTGCATCACTCGTCACACCACCGGCACATCCACTCACGGCACAGATTGCAAAAAAAGCTGTTGTAACAAAAGTTTGCATGCTCCTTAGCTTCATCTTTCGGCGTCCCTCCTACTTATCAAAATCAGTATTTCCCCAGATTCACCTCTTTTGCCAATGCGAAGGAATAAATATATGTGTCTTTAACTTTCTTTCCCGTCGATGCTTCCAGCGCTCTTTTATAAAGTTCAAGCTGAATCTTGTATCGCTTTACAAGCTCCTCTTCATCCTTTGTGCGGTCTGTCTTGTAATCGACAAGCACAATCTCATCATCCTCTATGAACCACGCGTCGATGATACCCTGAATAAGAACAAGCTCATCTGAAGGGAATTTCTTATCAAGTTCGCTCGCGGAAACTCCCATCATAAACGGTTTCTCTCGCATAAGAAGCCCTGCGTTAAAAGCAGCTCCCATTCGCTTTCCGAGATCAGTCCCCAGGAATTTTCCGATATCCTCCGTCTTGATACAATCGGCAGAAGCCCTAGTTATCCTGTCTTTCTGAACAAGCTCGTCAAGGAACCTTCCAAGCTCGGCAGCACCACTTCCCACGCTGTAATCAAGAAGCTCCATGATCCTGTGATACGCCGTTCCTCTCTCAGCTCCCGTAAGCCCGGACGCCTCAGATACTTTTCTTTCCGGCTTCAAAAAAGACTCACCATTTTCCAGCGCATAATTGCTACTTTCCGCGGCTTCATCATACTCCGCTCCGTACTCTTCCTCTTTGGTAAAATGCTCGCCGTTCTCTTCAAGAATATGCTTTTTAAGCTCTGTAACCGTAGTCTTGGTATAAAGCCCCTTAAGATGCTCAAATCCATATTTGGAATCAAGCTTTTTTTCCAGCTTCTCGGCAAGCTCTTTGTCATAATAAGCCTCGATATTATCAAGCCTTATAAGACCTTTCACGCTTTCCTTCTCACCAAATGCATTTATATCATCCGCACTCACAGACTTAACGGCAAACTTGGGTATATTTTCTGCGTTGTCCATAAATTTATCCGTTATAAGCTCCGACAATCCGTACTTTTCGGCAATATCATATATTGCAGGATGCCTTACAAGCGAAGGAAGCACCAGATCAAGATAACTTGACGCCGCAAGCCTTACAGAAAAAGGCATAAGCTCTTTTCCCTGCGATACTCCGTGTGCAAGCTCGGGAATAAGCTTAAGCTCCTTTGCAAGAAGCTCCGGAAGTTTTTTGACCGAAGCAGTCATTATAAGTTTTTCTTTTGCCCTCGTAAGTGCAACGTAGAGCACGCGCAGTTCTTCGCCGAGGCTGTCTGTGTTCATCTTATCTGCGATTATCACGCGCTTTAAGGTTTCGGACCTGAGTCGCAGCTTGGAATCAACACACTTAACTCCGATCCCGAGATCCATATCCGCGATAAGATTGCCCTTGGTATCCGTCTTATTGAACTGCTTGGACATTCCCGCGATGAATACAACCGGAAACTCAAGTCCCTTACTCTTATGGATACTCATGATACGCACAACATCGGCGTTTTCATCGATGATACCCGCTTCGCCGTAGTCAACCTGCACGACCTTGATGTGCTCAATGTATCTTACAAAGTGGAACAATCCCTTAAAGCTCGTCTTTTCGAAGCTTTCAGCCTTGGATAAAAGAAGTTCTATATTCGCTCTTCTCTGATTTCCCGCAGGCATGGCGCTTACGATCAGCTCAAATCCCGTGACATCGATGATATACTGAAGCAGCTCATGTACGGGGGTATATGCGGACATATCTCTGAGTTCTTCTATAAGTGAGACAAAATCAGAGAGTTTATTAAGTAACGCCTGATTTTGAATATCTCCCGTATCTTCGCCGTTTCTGCGCACAAGTTTCAATATTTCTTCATACAAAGAAGATGCTGCATCGTTCTCTTTGTTTTTATTAATTGTAATTTTAATAAGTGCAAGTTCCTCATCTGTAAAGCCTCCTATAGGAGAATGCATTACGGCAACAAGTGGTATGTCAACGGTAGGATTGTCTATTACCGACAAAATATTCAGCATGACAGACACTTCCCACGCGTCAAAATATCCGCTCTTTGACTCTATATATGAAGGAATCCCCTGCTCTTCGAGCGCTTTTTTGAACACATCATCCCAGCCCGAATTCGTCCTAAGCAAAATTACAATATCTTTAAACTTTAGCTCCGGATCCTCCCGCATAAGCTCAAGAATCCTGTTTCCTATCACATGAGCCTCATTTTCTCTTTCACCCTCGGGGTCGTCTATGAGAATAAGCTCGGGAGTCATGTCAAAAGAAGGATTGTCAAACCCTGCACCCGTAACAAGCTCAGCGTCCTTGTCATACTCAACACTTCCAAGGTCCTTACCCATTATCTTTCTAAATATATAATTGGTTCCTTCAAGAACTTCCGCTCTGCTTCGGAAATTCCTGTGAAGATCTATTCTCCTGTCGCTCGCAGATTCATCCTTACTGTATGTTGCAAGCTTTTTCATGAAAATCTCGGGACGCGCAAGCCTGAATTTGTAAATACTCTGCTTAACGTCACCGACCATGAATCTCTCGGAAGATCCCGCTTTTATTCCTGATATCGCCTGCAAAATAAGCTCCTGCACGGCGTTACTGTCCTGATACTCGTCAATTAAGACTTCTTTAAAAAATTCCCTGTATTCAAGCGCAACCTGCGTAGGCGCTCCCTTCTCATAATCAATAAGAATATTAAGCGCAAGATGCTCCATATCGGAAAAGTCGATCAGACGCTCTTCTCTTTTTCTTTCATCAAAAAGCTGTATATAGCGAAGCGTAAGTCTGCAAAGCTCTTTAACCGCCCTGTCGCAAAGTTTCATCTGCTCTGCAACCATATCGGAAGTCAGAACGAGATAATTCTCCGTCACCTTCTTTAAATCCTTCTTTACACTGTCCCTCAGCTCTTTTGCGCGTTCTTTCTTATCGGGCGATACGCTGTCATCCTTCTTCGAAGGCAATCTGTCAAAAGAAATCCCTCTGACCGCGTCATACAGTTCATCATACGAATCGCAGACAGCGACACGTTCCATCATCTCCGCTTCTTTTTCCAAAAGCTCTCCGTACATGTATGGTCCGTCGGGCAAAAGAGTCAGCTCATGGGCGGTACTTAATTTGTCCTTTGCTTCCAAGAGAATACGCTTTACGGATGTGACACATTCTTTTACCCATTCAAGTTCATCAAAATTCTTGTCTGAAATATCATAGTCAAGCGCTCTTTCTTTGATATAAACTTCCGGCCACGGCATGCTCATGGAAAAACGATAAAGCCTCTCAATATATTCTTCAACAACCTTATCGCTGCTTCCGGTGCCAAAATATTCCATGCAATATATGAAAACTTCATTACTGCCTTCTTTTGCCTTTACATATTCTTCCTCAAGCATATTCTTCATTACATCTTCCTGAAGAAGTTTGAGCTCGCCTTCATCTCCGACATTGTATGAAGGATCCAGCCCAACGAAATTAAAGTTATTTTTAATAATGTACTGACAAAAAGAATCTATCGTGGTTATCTGTGCATTATGAATAAGCGTCTCCTGCTTCTGCAGATGTGTATTCTGAGGGTCCTCCAGAAGTTTGTTCTGGATGGCAAGAGTAATCTTTTCCTTCATCTGCGAAGCTGCCGCTTTGGTAAAAGTCACGACCAAAAGGTGGTCGATATCAACACCTTCATTTATCATCTGTATAATGCGCTCGACAAGAACAGCGGTCTTTCCCGAACCCGCTGCCGCCGAAACAAGCACATTGCATTTTCTGGCGTTTATTACCGCCTTCTGTTCATCAGTAAACTCAACTTTCATTCTTTATAAGCTCCATTGCCTCTTTATCACTAAGTTCAAGTTTTCTCTTTGAATATCCGGGAATCTTGTTGTCAAATCCGCATATTCCCTTGTACTCACAATATTTGCAGGATTCTCTTGAATCCATCTCATAGGGATTGACCTTTATATCTCCGTTTAAGATAGACTTTCCAAACTCTCGTATCTTCTTATCCACATATTTGGAAATAGCGAGATAATCCTCGTTTGAAACAGCGCTTGAAGCCGCCGTAAGTTCTCCGCTCTTATTAAATCCGATGGGTATGACATCAGATGTACCGCTAATGCTGTCATCAAGCATGTTTATGATATCCCTGTTTCCGTTGACCAATCCGGTCGTTCTGAGTGCCTTTATTATCTCCTTATTGATAACATCAGGTTGTAAATCTCCCGAGCCGTTTACCATCGGATCATCCACATGATAATAAAGAACCGCGGCAGGCACCGCTTCTTTTCCGTCATAAATCTTTTTACTTGCGGCAACCGCAACATTCATATACATGACAAGCTGAAGCTGAAGGCCGTAATAGAGTGAAGCCAGACTGATCTTTTTTCCGCCCGATTTAAAATCAATTACCTTCACATAAACATGATCCGAATCTTGGCACAGATCGACACGGTCAATTCTTCCGTGCAATTTCATGCTCTCAACTATTCTGTGTTTCTCATCTTCAGAAAGAGTTATATCTATCTCATCAATCTTGCCGGCTTCCCTAAAATCCATCTCGACATAGGAAGGCTCGAAACTTCCTTTGGATATCTGGTATTTGAGCGTATCGACCGTTCTTATAAGTATCCTTTTTATACGCTCTACCATGAATTCATTACGTGCGTTACTTAAAAGGATTGTCTCTCCGTACGCATCGGCGCACTCTGTTAAAGCTCGATTTAACATCTCGTCGGATTCCTCTTTGGATAAGTCTTTCCACGATATGTGCCTGTTTATTATCTCAGCGGTATATTTTTCAAGAACTTCATGAAAGACATTTCCAAGATCAGACGAAGCAAAATCATATTCTTTTCTCTCGGAAAGCCCGATACCGTATCTCAAAAAGTGCGCATAGCAACATGAAGCAAACTTCTCAAGCCTGCTCACGCTGTTCTCAAGATTTGCCCCGTATAATGCAAGCGCAATGCTCTTTGCAAGAGGCTTGTCTTCATAATGCTTAAATGCAGCCTCTGTAAGCTTATCCAAAAGAGTCTTCTCTTCGCACTTTCTTTTGATGATCTCATAGATTGTCGAAAATTCAGTCTTTTCCTTATCACTCAGTATTCCGAGCGAGTATTCCCTCATCATATCCGCAAGATTGTCCATGCTGTCATTGACACATGAAACCTGCTCTTCAAAAGGCGCATCCTCAGGCCTTTCAACTTCTATTCCGTCAAACAGCGCTTCTATCTTTGATATCAGATACGCGGGGCGAACGCTCTTTCCGTCGGTTCCAAGTTCCGAATACGACAAAATAAGCCTGTCCGTCGGCTTTGTGAGGTTCATATACAGATAGAGCCTTTGAATATACATCTGCTGCCTCGGTGTCGGTGCAAGCTCAACTCCCGTATCGAGTTCAAGAAGGAACTGTCTGTCCATATCGGATAAAATTCCGCCGCCACCAGTATTTGCCGGAATAAGTCCGTCGTTTACTCCCATGAAAAACAGTGCCCTGATCTCGCGGAGCCTCGTTCTCTCGATGTCTCCTACAATAACCCTGTCTACATCCTGAGGTATTGTTCCAACTTCGATATCGCCGAATCCGACCTGCAAGATATCCTTATATTCTTTGAGTTCAAGCCTGTCATCTCCGATAAGCGCGGCGATCTGCTTAAGAATATCCTCAACTTTACGATATACCTGGTCGTACTCTTTTGCTTTTTCTCTATCTCCGAGCTTTTCAAACTTCTCTTTGTATTGCTCAAGTTTCTTACTGCAATCATTGCCCTCTATCATCTTTAAAAGAGCTTCCGTAATTTCTGCGGCAGTACCCTGTTTTGCTTCAAAGAGTGGCTTTAGCTCAGAGCTTATGCGCGCCCTCATGCCGTCAAGCTTATTTATAAGTTCAAGCTCCGAAGTATCGTCTTCTCCGCCGTTTTTCTTTCTCTTAAACTTCGTCGGCATCCTGCGCATAAAGCGGTCTTCCCACTGCTTTCTTCCCTTTATGCCAAGCGCTCTTACATAGTTTTCGAGAATATCCGTATCCTCTTTGGAAAAATCCGTCATTCCGCTTCTCATATAGTGGAATACATCTTCATATCTGTATCCCGAAATAACTATATTTATCGCACTTGTAATATATTCAATAAAAGGATTCAGCAAAAGTCCCGTATTCTGATCGATATATACGGGAATGTCAAATTTTCTCGCAGCTCTTTTCACAAGATTTCCGTATGAAGTGAGTCCTCCGCACACAACCGCGATATCTCTGTATGCGTAGCCCTCATCCCTGACAAGAGAGCGGATTTTTATCATGGTTCTTCGAACTTCTTCTTCGGTTGTCTGAGTCTCGAATATCCGTATAGAATCCTGGTTCTCGGTATATTTGCAAGAATTATATCTGAAAAGATTCTGCTCAAGAAAAGCAAGCGGCGGATTGTCCTTAAGTCTTATGACTTTCTCATCTTTGATAAAGATATCTCCGCCCGTTTCTTTCCTACTCATCTCATCGTTTCTGATATTTCGCCACGCCTCAAAATCAAGTCCGCTCTGCGCGATAGCACCCGTCTCTTTGCACAGCTCATATTCTATCTTTTCAAGATCGTAAACCGTCTTCTTCGTGAGCATAAACAGTTCCTGTTCTTCAAAAGAGCCTGAATACGGGTTTTCTTTCGGGCCTATCGTAAGGGATACGCACACTTCTTTGGACACACGAAGAAGCTCTTTTATAACCCTGTACTGAATGGGCGTAAATCCAGTAAATCCGTCAAATACAATAACGCAGTCTTTCAAAAGAGATGACTGCGGAACGGCCTTACATAAAATATCAAGCGTTTCTTCTGTGGTTATGAATTTTCCTCGAATGTAGGAAAGAAATTCGCTGTATAGAAGTCTCAGATCTTTTATCTTGGAATTGAGTGCGGCCTTTGAGGAACACTTTTTTTCAATGATCCCAAGAGACTCATCATCTATTCCATACTGCATAAACTCTGAGATTGTAGACTTTACTTCATCGATATATCCGGGCTTATGCATATTTGCACCGATCACGGGAAGTCTGTCACCGAGAATATCCGCTACTCGCCTTAATACAAGGCTTTTTCCCACATCATCGAGCACAGAAAAAGAGCTTCTGGACGTTTCCTCCAACACTCTGTGAGAAAGACGTCCAAAGCTCAATACGTCAATATTCATTATTGCGTGCGAAGGGTGCATCCTTACTACATCCTTCTGCGTCTGCATTGTAAACTGATCCGGAACGATAAGTAAAAAATCATCACCGGTGTTATTAAAACTTCTTTTAATTAGTTCTTCTATCAGTCCCGTGCTCTTCCCCGCACCGGACGCCCCGAAACAAAACCTAAGCATTTACGATATGTCACCTCTATTTGTCCATCTGTTCCAAAACATCTGCGAGAGTATCAAGTTGATCAATATACCTGCATCCCGCAATAAATTTCCACTTACCATTATAGTAAAAAGGCATAATGATGTACATTAGGATTCTGTCCTCCTCTCCGGGAAGCGCAGACTTATAATAATCAGTAAGATAATGCCTGCCGGTATTGTCAATCCGCTCATGGACAGTGTTTATATCAAAGAACTTTCTAAAACGTTCCCTGTCCTCCTCTCTTATGTGCATATTTGAATAAAGCTGCACAGCCGTGGTGGACCTTCGTTCAACATCAGAAAGCATCTTCTGATTACCGCTGATAAAGATGTTTTCTACAGTGCCCTCTTCTTCAAATATATCTATTCTGTTGTAAAGATTCATAAGATGCATAACAACAGCGCTGTAATCATCTGCCGTATGCGCAGTCTTTTCCGCCGTGATATTTCTTGAAACCAGCGCAAATGCAGCTTTATCGCCATGTCTTGAAAGAAATCTGACCTTAGTATTTACTACATTGCCGTTGGCGACAAGATCCGCTTCACTCCTTTGATTGTAGGAAGTCTCAGCCAGTTTGAGGATATTGGCAAGACCTCTGCTGTTGTCCATTTCCTTTGACACGCTAAGCTTATTTGCCTGTTCAAGGTCTTCCGCACCGATATTTTTCATAAATTCGATGTAGGCCTCATTGGCATATATGAAAGTCACTTTATCATCGCACAGCTCAGCTATTGCGATCGGAAGTTTTATCATTATCTCCATCGTCTTGGTGCGAAGCGGCGTGCTGTTTAAGAAATTCACGGTTCCGATATCATCGTAATATGAACTGAAATCAAATTCCTCACAATTTTCGGAGCTACAATCAACGCTCCTTGCAAATTCAGAAACAGGCTTGGGCTTTCCAAAGAGATACCCCTGCATCTTTTCACATCCTATTTTCAAAAGAAATTCATACTGTTCTTCCGTCTCCACACCCTCTGCAAGTGTGTGTATTCCGAGCTCTTTTGCCATATTGACGATGGATGCAAGAATTATCCTTGATTTCTGATTCGTCTCAAATTCACGCAGGAATCCCATATCTATCTTTACAACATCAAAATCATAGTCTTTCAGGTTGTTAAAAGAGCTGTATCCCGCGCCAAAATCATCCATCCAGACTTCATATCCGGCATCCCTGAACTTCTTTATGTGCTTGCCGAGAAAATCTGCCCCCGCAGCTATCGCACTCTCCGTGACCTCGATATGAAGGAGTTCCTTTGGTATATCATACTTTTCTCTGCACTTATCAATCTCGCTCATGATGTCGCAAAGCTCAAAATCAAGCCTCGAAAGATTGACCGATATCGGCTCAACTTCATATCCCGAATCGATATCATCCCTCAGATCCGAGCATACCTGATCTATCATATATATATCCAGCCGGTGTATCAGGTGAACGCTCTCAAGCACTTCAATAAAAACAGCGGGAGAAATGATTCCATACTGTGGATCGAGCCATCTTGCAAGTGCCTCGTATCCGCAGACTTTTCTTGTTACAGCTCTTATCTCTTTCTGGTAATAAACCTGAAAATATCTCTGTTTAAAAGCGTTTTCAAAATTATCTATAACATACTGGCGAAGCTCATTTCTTTTGTCCAGTTCTTCCGTGTACAGGTTGTTGTCTCTGTCATAAACTCTTATGATGTCATCGCACGCCATTTTAGCCCTGTCAACCATGATAACAGGGTCTTCTTCGTCACCTTTGGCGCAGTAGATGCCGGCCTTTATCTTCATCTTAAGGCCCTTTTCATAATTATGCACAGCCTCTCTGAATTCTTCCAGTTTTTCGAGAAGCTCTTCTTTTACAATGGATTTTCCAAGGACAATAAACTGGTCGCCGCTTGTTCTCGCAACCAATTCATCAGGGAAAAGATTTTTAAGTTCATGTGCCATTCCTCTCAGAAAGTCGTTACCTCCGGCGAAGCCGTACTTCTGATTGAACACCTTAAAATTCATGACATTTATATAGATGATAACGGTGCTGTCGGATGCGGAATATTGATCATGTCCCTGCAGATGTTCCAGGATTCCCGTAAGATTATGCAATCCCGTGAGTTCATCTATATGATTTTCTTCTTCGATAGTTATAACATCTTCAATTTGCTTCATAATGTTTCTATAGCCTCCAAAAAGTAAGCCGACACTTATTAACGCAAATAAAAATATCAATTATCGTATAATTATAAATATTATAACATAAGATTTACACGATAATTGATATTTACATTAATTTAAGATGTTTGCTATGTTTCGTTTACCAGATATGAAATATTATACAAACACTTCAGGGACGCTTTCGCTCCACCTCGCTCATCCCCTCCTTACATGAGGTTTTCATCGTAGATGGCCCTCTGGCCGCCGACGTACTTCGGACGGTGACGAGCACAAATAATCGGAGCGGCTCCGATTTTTCTGAGTGAGATTCTCATTGGAACAACAACCGAATGCAAGTGCATACCGATCATGGTTCCGCCGATATCTATTCCTGCGTCTGCCTTTCCGTTGATCGATTCTACGAGAACAGGATTTTTGAATCTCTGATAACAAACGGTTGCAAAAGCTCCGCCGGCATGATTCGGCTGAGGAATTGCATTAACCTGTTCAAAGCCGTATTTCTCCATGGTCTCTCTTTCAACCACAAGTGCTCTGTTGAGGTGCTCGCAGCACTGCGCTGCCATAAAAACACCTTTTTCCTCAAGCACGGGAACGATTCCATCGAATACCGCATTCGCAGAATCCAGATTTGTAGCTGTTCCTATCTGGTCACCAAGTATCTCACTTGATGAACATCCAACCACAAAAATTGATCCCGGCACAAGATTCGCCTTCTCAAGTATCTCTGTTACCGCCTGTTTGCTCTGCTCTGTTATCTCTTTAAAATCCATAATTTCATCCTCTTTATTCAAATTCCATTCGCCTGAATATCTTCATAAGTCCAAGCTTATAGCACAAAAACAGCGAGCCCACAACTCCGAGTAAAGCCTGCGCTATCTCGTAAGGAAGCTTGATCATGGCATATTCAAACGTACTGTACACGTATATCTTTCCAAGTGTATATCCAACAACCATTATAACAGCGCCTATCAGTGTTGCAACAACCGATGTGATAAAATGTGTCTTCTTTATCCTTCCAAACTTTGAACTTACTATAATCGAGATGACTGCAGCCTGAAGCCCATGTGTCACAAGCGATACAAACATCGGTGCCGGGTAAAAGAGAACATCTCCCAGGAAAGATCCGATCCCTCCCACCACGAAAGCCGCAAGCGGGTCAAGCAAAAGCGCCGCGGTGCATATAATAAGATCGCATAAATACAGATGCCCTCCGGGAACCGGGATTCCGAAACTCGACATAATAATGTTAAGTCCCATGAACAGTCCCGTCAGCGCTATCCATCTTACATAATTTTTGTTTTTAAGATTGTTTGTCTGAGTCATATTTTTTCCGCCTTTAGTCCTTTTATTTTAAGCACCTGCACATGTTTTCACGAAAAAACTCTGCGCGGCTTTTAAAATATAACACCGTCATGGTATTTATATAATATATACTTTTGTAATATTTTTTAATACCACTTTTCACAGGCAGGACTTTAATGTTTGCAACGCTTTGGGCAAAAGACCTGTATCAAGATTGGAATAGTCTATTATAAAGCGCCCCTGCAGCCGCTTATCGGGAGTTTCCATGCAGTAATCCGAAACCGCAGAGATCTTGATCCTGCTTTTTTTCAGCATATCTTCAATTTCTTTGTCCGTGTGCTTAGTAAAAAGCTGCAAGATAAAATGCAGGCCGGAATCATTCTCGATAAGCCTGTAATCTACGCCGTCAAGCTCTCTTTTTATTATCTCAAGGACGCTCTCGCGCTTTCTTGTATACTGATGCCTCATCCTGTTTATGTGCTTCTCGAAATATCCTTTTTTGATAAAATCCGATAAGTTGTACTGATCGAACGTAGGAACCGTGCAAGAATAAAAGGAAAGCTTCTCGTAAAAGCGCTCCGCAAGATGCGCGGGAAGCACCATATATCCTATTCGAATCGTAGAAGTAAGCGACTTGGAAAAAGTATTGATATATATAACTTTCTCTGAGGTATCCATGCTCTGCAGCGGCGGAATGGGGTTGCCCCTCAGCCTGAACTCACTGTCATAGTCATCTTCGACAATGTATCTTCCTTCCTCTTCCATTGCCCATGCCATTATCTCGCCGCGCCTTCCTATGGGCATTGTTATCCCCGTCGGAAAGTGGTGTGTCGGGCTTATATGCGCAATATCAGCTTTTGTCCTCACAAGTTCCGAGACAAGAAGCCCTGAACTATCCATCTTGCCAAAAGCATGTTTTACTCCTTCAGCTTCGTAGATCTGGCTTATCTTCCGGTAGCCGGGATCTTCAACGCAGTATTTCTTGTCTTTTCCAAGAAGCTTTATTATAAGTCCGTAAAGATACTCGGTTCCCGCTCCCACGACAATCTGATCGGGTGATGCATGGAGTCCCCGAAATGACGCAAGATGCCCCGCTATAGCCTCTCTAAGCTCATAAATACCGCTACTTTCCGAAACTTCAAGAAGCTTGTCGCTCCTTCCCGCAACATTCTCTCTTGTCAGCTTTGCCCATACCGAAAAAGGAAATGTCTCCGCCGCCGGACGGCTCAAAGAAAAATCAAAGTCATACTCATCCTTCGTTTTCTTTGCCTTCGCTTTATAATCACTTTTTTTCTCCTCGGGAAAAGAAATCTTCAAAGTCTCGGCAACGAAATATCCCCTCTTTGGCACAGCCTCTATATATCCCTCTTCCACAAGCTGATCGTAGGCATTATCCACCGTTACAGTGCTTATCCCAAGATTTCCCGACAGACTCCGCCTCGACGGAAGCTTTTCCCCGGGCAAAAGAACTCCTTTGGTGATATCAGCTTTTATAAAATTGTACAGTTTCTGATAAAGGGGGCCTTCCCCTTTCGAAAAATCGTATGTAAGCATAGTTATAATATAATATGAATAATTTTTATTTGGCAAAATATATTACAGTTCTTCTATTATAAACGGAAGCATGTAGATTGGCTTTAAGTGTAAGTTATTATCCTTTCCAACATCCTTTTGCGACAGAAGCACTGCCTGCGAAACATATTTTGAATACTTCTTGCAAAATGAATCTATGGACTCATGCCTTTTGGTAACTGAAGACTTTACTTCCAAAGGTAGCAGTTTTGTCTTATCCTGAATCAAGAAATCAACTTCATAATAATGTGTGCTGTTTTCTTTTTTCCATGTATGGTAATATGCAGCTCTGTTTGTTGCGGTTATCATCTGTGCAACTGCATTTTCATAAAGATATCCAAGGTCTGCCGGCAACTTATCTCCAAGAAGTTTGCTATATATACTTTCATCTGTCTTAGGTGAAGCATTAAAGATCATTGTTGTAAACAGACCAATATCAGACAGATATAGCTTAAATGTATCTTCATCTTTAGACTGTGCCAATGCTATGTTGGGATTATACGTGTTATAACATGCAATTACTGTCTTTGAATCCAAAAGATCGGACATTCTTTCCACATCTTTATTTGTCTTCCGCTTTCCTGTCGCCTTTGCAATAACATATTTCTTCTTGTTTGTAGCCAACTGGCTGGGTATAGACTCATACATCTTGCCAATAATCCCCGAGCTGTCTATTTTTTTGAAATCATCAATGTAAAGTTCAATTATGTCACGTTTTACTCTGTCAATTTCAGAAAAGTTTTTTCCACTTACATAAGCTTCCACAGACTGAGGCATCCCGCCCACAGCCATATATATTCTAAAATCCCTCATTAGTTTTCTGTTTGTCCCATTTCCCACTTCCGTCCCCATCTTATATAGGTCACGGAGTAATGGATATGTGTCATTTCCTATTGCCCACATGAACTCTTCATAATCCATCGGATACACAGGAATCTTATGCTCCTCTGAAGGTATAACGATGTCTTTAACATTTTTCTTTATACTGATAAGTGACCCTGTTTCTATATAGTCGTATGTACCATCAGCAACCAAATATTTTATTGCCTGTCGTACCAGTGGTTGGCGCTGAATTTCATCAAAAATTATTACTGATTCCCTTCGATATAGCGTAACGTTTGTCACAGCCTGTAATCGCAAAAAGAACATCTTATGATTGGCTATATCCGTAAATACGTCCAAAAGTTCCTGCGTAATGTTAGCAAAGTCAATCTTTATGTATGATCTGTAGTTTGCCTTTGCAAATTCTTCCGCTATGGTAGATTTTCCTACTCGCCGTGCACCCTCAAGCAACGCTGCATATTTTGGTGCATAGTTGTTTTTCCAATCCGTAAGTTCTTCAAATACTTTTCTTCTAAACATTTATTGACCTCTTCGTTAACGCTACATGGTTTATTACATTTTATCAACATAATTTTATTATAAAAATGTCACTTCTTCAATATTTTTATTGTCACAAAATGTCATTTCTTCACTTTTTTATTTCACCTAAAATGTCATTTCTTCACTTTTTTATTTTGCCAAAAATGTCATTTCTTCACTATTTTTATTTAGTCACTTGCACCAATACAAGATAAAGCCGATAAACTGCCTGTTTCGTCAGGTCAGCCTACCGGCTTTATATCTGTCGGAAATCTTCGACATGCTGTCATATAAGATATCCGTATGATTCATATACTGATCAAGTTTTTATCTGTGCGCATCAATGATGGAAAAGTCTGAGTCCTGTAAATGCCATTACCATATCGTGGCTGTTTGCTGCCTCGATAACGTTGTCATCACGAACAGATCCACCGGGCTGTGCAACATACTTAACACCGCTCTTGAATGCTCTCTCGATGTTGTCTCCGAAGGGGAAGAACGCATCTGAACCAAGTGCTACGTCTGTGTTCTTGTCGAGCCAAGCTCTCTTTTCAGCCTCTGTGAATACTTCAGGCTTCTCCTTAAAGATGTTCTGCCACTTGCCGTCTGCAAGAACATCCATGTAATCTGCGCCGATGTAAAGGTCGATTGCGTTGTCTCTGTCAGGTCTCTTGATGTTATCAAGGAAAGGAAGGTTAAGAACCTGAGGTGCCTGACGAAGGAACCAGTTGTCAGCCTTAGAACCTGCAAGTCTTGTGCAGTGGATTCTTGACTGCTGTCCTGCTCCGATACCGATTGCCTGTCCGCCCTTTACGTAGCAAACAGAATTTGACTGTGTATATTTAAGTGTAATAAGTGCGATTATAAGATCAATCTTAGCAGACTCAGGAAGTTCCTTGTTGTCTGTAACGATATTTGTGAGCATATCCTCACCGATCTCGATGAAGTTGTGTCCCTGCTCAAAAGTAACACCAAATACCTGCTTCTTCTCAATCGCATCGGGAACATAGTTCTCGTCAATCTTGATAACAGCGTAGTTTCCGCCCTTTTTAGCCTTGAGAATCTCAAGTGCCTCGTCTGTGTAGCCGGGAGCAATGATTCCGTCTGAAACTTCTCTTTTTACAAGCATTGCTGTGTCCTTGTCGCACACATCAGAAAGAGAAATGAAATCTCCGAATGATGACATTCTGTCAGCGCCACGAGCTCTTGCGTAAGCGTTTGCAAGAGGTGAAAGCTCTCCAAGATCCTCTACCCAGTAGATTTTCTTTTCAATATCTGAAAGAGGTGTTCCGACAGCGGCACCTGCGGGTGAAACATGCTTGAATGATGTTGCTGCAGGAAGTCCTGTTGCTTTCTTAAGCTCAGAAACAAGCTGCCATCCGTTCAAAGCATCAAGAAGATTGATATATCCCGGTCTTCCGTTCAATACTTCGATTGGAAGGTCACTTCCGTTTTCCATATATACTCTTGAAGGCTTCTGGTTGGGGTTACATCCGTATTTAAGTTCGATTTCGTTCATATTGATTCTCCTGTTATATGATATCCGAATTGTCGTGTTTCTTCGAAAGCCGCGCAATCATGCGCGTTGCAAATAAAGTTTGTGATATTATATCACTTGTTTTTATTGATGATCCTTGTCTCGTACTTACCTGTCTCGATGTCGATGAATCTTGTGAAAAGAGATACCTTATTATCTTCGTTAAGCGCATTCCATACATTGTTTGTAAAAGTATCGATGTCTCCCTCGATGTTTACAAGTGTAGGCTCTCCTTCGTAGCTGGGAAGGGGATTTGCGTCCTTCATATATGTGTGAATGAAGTATCCCTCGCCTGCCTTGGGATTCTCATATGAATATGTAAATCTCTGGCATGATGAAGGATCACCGTTGTTGCTCTTTAAGATAGACATTGAAAAGTCGTACTTGCCGTTTTCAACGTTCATGATACCTGAAATACGAGGTGTGTAGTTGGGAGCATCGGGCTCAAACTCTCTTGTTCTGAGTGACTCTTCGAATGTCTTGCCCTCTTTCATAAGGTCATATACTGTATCTGTCTGATCACCGTTTGTAACGATCGTTGAATTTCCAAGAACACGTACAGGTGCATAGATGATAAGACTGGGATCTTCCATCTTGGAAGGATCGAATGCCTGTGTACGGATTCCCTCTCCGTCTTCAACAAATACTCTGTTTCTGCTATTCTCACTTCTTCCCATGATGAAGTAAGCACATGCTGCCTTCTTGCCGTCAGCTGTAAGGCCTATAACAATACCTCTTCCCGGGTATGTTGTGCGTGAAATTTCCTGCTTCAAATCTACCATTTCTTTTCCTCCGTATTAATGGGTATGCGAAACCGCCTGAGCATCCACAAAAGCGGTTGCCCAGGCGGTCGACATTCATAATTTATTTCCATACTCCCATGTGGTTACCCACTTATCCGCCAGTTGTATGAACACATATAGCGTACACTTTTACCACCAAAAAATCAAGGAGAATCCTGCTTTTTATCTATGATATTTTTACTTCTAAACAGCTGTTTTTTCATGTTCACAGATAAATTGCCTCATACACACTTTTTCTATCTGTGTTTTTTCACCTCATAACACTTGTTATTTTAC
>JAEEGJ010003535.1_pt1 | contig 59202 bp, 49 predicted proteins | sample 8958761 | NCBI WGS metagenome assembly JAEEGJ01 (sample SAMN16246546, study PRJNA631951) | gut metagenome | biome: gut microbiome; feature: rumen; material: RS-attached | host: Bos | place: Iran: Karaj | collected 2018-10 | reverse complement strand
AACGCAGTCCGCTTATTATTGGCAAAAGAAAAGCGCTCCGTTAACACGAAGCGCTTTATCGTTCTGGTGCACCTCCAGGGACTCGAACCCTGGGCCCACTGATTAAGAGTCAGTTGCTCTACCATCTGAGCTAGAGGTGCGTCAAGCAACGTGAGTTATTATAGCCATTAGGTATTTACAAGTCAACAGTTTTTTTATTTGTTTTTTAATCAAAGAATCCTGTCATGTCTGTTGAAGTGAAATTATCCTTCAAAGGAAGATCGACAGGACGTCCTTCTTTGGCTGATTTATAGATGCCTAAAAGCGTGTCAACTGATGAGAAACCGGCATAAGCATCAGCAATAGGAGCTTTGTTCTCCACAATGGAATCGAAAAGATCCTTATAGATTCCGAGATGCGGATTAAGAGCGCACTTGTATGAGAATAAGCCGCCTTTCTTAAACTGTTTGCGGATGTAATAGCCGTTAAGCTTCTTAGTCTTGCCGTCAGGCTTAACGCTTAAGATATTAAGATGAGGCTTTCCTGAATCAAGTCCCATGGAGAGCTGTCCGTTCTCACAGAAGACGGAAAACTCTGCCGTATGTTTTGATGGAATGGTAGCTGTCGTGCCTTCGATCTGTGCAAGCGCGCCGTTTTCGAGCTTTAAGACAGCCATGCCGAGGTCTTCCGCCTCAATGTTTCTGATGCGCTTGGCGATCATTGCCTGAGCCTGTTCAGGTTCGGAACCCATAAGCCATACAAGAAGGTCAATGGCATGGATGGTCTGGTTCATGAGTGCGCCGCCGTCGCTCTTCCATGTGCCGCGCCATGCAGCGCTGGAATAGTAATCCTCTCCATGACCCCAGCGGACATAGATCGTTCCGTGAGTGACCTTGCCGTATTTGCCTTCGGCGATATCTTCTCTTACAAGTCCGACGATAGGGAGATAGCGGTAGATATGTCCCATGGCGACCTTAAGGCCTGTCTTCTGGGAGAGTTCATAGATCTCGCGAGCTTCTGAGACAGACATGGTCATAGGCTTTTCCAAAAGGAGATTGCTTCCATGTTCCATGGCATATTTGGCGATCTGATAGTGAAGTCCTGAGGGGACCGTAACGGAAACTATAGCAGGCTTTATCTCATCTATGGCTTCCTTATAGTCATTGAAGATCTTTACATCGGAAAAACCCTTTACGGAGCTTAAAAGCCTTTTCGCGGAATCCGGATTAACGTCAACTACGGCCTTTAATGCAAGACCTTTAAGCTTGGATATAGCTTTAAGATGCTTCTCGGCGACTCTGCCGCATCCGATAAGGACTACCGGAAGAGGTGCCATGTTGTTTGCTGCTGTCGAATTTGCGGCCATTTAAAGCCTCCATAAGGTTTTTGATTTGAAATAGTTTAGCACAAAAGGAAAATTTGGCACTAATAATAATATAATAAGTCTAGTGAACCAATACCGGAGGTGATCTTCCATGAATATGCGGGATATAATCATTGCCAAAAGAGATAAGCAATGTCTTTCAGATGAACAGATAAGATTCTTCGTTAAGGGTGTTACCGACGGTACCATTCCTGATTATCAGACTTCCGCGCTTCTTATGGCTATCGTCCTTAACGGAATGGACGACCGTGAGATGACGACACTTACTCTTGAGATGGCATCTTCCGGCAACCAGATGACTTTCCCTTATCTCGAAGGCATTCCCGTTGATAAGCACAGCACGGGCGGTGTCGGAGATAAGATCACTCCGATCCTATTGCCCCTTATAGCGACTTTCGGTGTCGAGACAGTTAAGCTTAGCGGAAGAGGATTGGGCTTTACCGGAGGTACGGTCGACAAGTTCGAATCGATAGAAGGTTTTAATGTCGAGGTCGATACCAAGGACTTCCATATGTACGTTATCAAGACCGGAATGGTCATATCAGGCCAGACTCCTGATCTTGCTCCGGCTGATAAGATTCTCTATGCATTGAGGGATGTAACTGGAACAGTAGATTCGATCCCTCTTATTGCCGCAAGCATCATGAGCAAGAAGATCGCAGGAGGCGCTTCTGCTATTGCGCTTGACGTTACATGCGGTTCCGGTGCTTTCATGAAGGATTACGACAGTGCCAAAAAGCTTGCTGATGCCATGATCAGGATCGGTAAGCTTGCCGGCCGCAAGACCGTTGCAGTCATTACAGATATGGATCAGCCGCTCGGAAGATTCTGCGGTAATATCCTTGAGATGCAGGAAGTCTATAATACGGTTACAGGCAAGGGCGAAGAGGATGTCATTGAAGTAGTAACCGAGCTTGCTTTCCAGCTTATAAAGCTTGCGGAAAAGACAGCCGGCATGAGTGACGAAGTATTAAGACAGGAGATAAGGGCAAGGCTTTCTGACGGAACCTGTTATGAGAAGTATAAAGCTCTTATCCAGTCGCAGGGCGGCAAATGGATCGATGGGTCAGGTCCTGTCTATGTCGATAAGCCTTTCGACTGCATGCATGTTAATTCACCTGATGCTGGGTATGTTCAGGAAGTAAGAGCTGATCTTATTGGTCAGGCTTCAGTATTGCTCGGTGCCGGACGTCTCGCGAAAACAGATTCCATAGATTACGGTGCCGGAATAGGTTTCTTTGTCAAAGTGGGTGACAGGGTCGCAAGAGGCGATTCCCTCTGTGCTCTTTACCACGGAGAGAAGGCAGATATTCCTGAAGATAAGCTTTTCGATGCTATGGATCTCATTCTCCAGGCATATAAGGTCGGTCCCGAAAAGCCTGAGAAGAAGCCTGCGATATTAGGTGTCATCACTTGATTTGTATTAACGATAAGGTATAATACGAACAAATGTTTATGTGATGCGGGAGTACTATGACCAAAGAGCCTGTTAAGAAAAGAATAATCGGTATCGACCCAGGCTATGCGATAACGGGTTACGGTATTATCGATAAAGTCGGATCCAGGTTCGAAGTTGTCGATTACGGTGTTATCGAGACGAAAGCCGGTGTGGATTTCCCGCTGAGACTCCTTGCCATTAATGACAAGATCAGATTCCTGTTAGAGCAGTTTAAGCCTGACTTCATGTCGATAGAAGAGCTCTTCATGGGCCATAACCATACGACTGTTATCGGTACGGCACAGGCAAGAGGAGCTGTGCTCGTTGAAGCAGGCAGAGCCGGTGTTGAGGTATTCGAGTTTACTCCGGGACAGGTTAAGCTCGCTATTACAGGTTACGGCAAAGCCGAGAAGAAACAGGTCCAGATAATGACAAAGTCCATCCTCGGTCTTAAGGAGATCCCCAAGCCGGATGATGCAGCAGATGCTCTGGCTCTTGCGATAACGCTCGCTAATACAGGTATCGCTTTTGCCGGAAAGGCCGTATCCGGATATCAGTACGGCAGATACGGCTATTCGAACCGTAATCAGGGATTTGTCTGATTTATTGATAGAATACGTTTATAAGTTATTAAGGAGATAATAGATGTACGCATATATTAAAGGAACCGTCACTGACAGAAATGACCAGCAGATCGTTATCGAGAATAACGGAATAGGTTATCTGATCAACTGTCCTCTTGGTATCTCGGCTGAGATCGGAGGTCTTGGTGACGAAGTTACTGTTTATCTTTATCAGAGCGTAAAAGAAGATGACATCTCACTTTATGGTTTTAATTCCAGAGCTCAGAAGGAGATGTTCTTAAAGCTTATTACCGTAAGCGGAATCGGTCCCAAGGTTGCACATTCCATCTGCGCCGCTTTATCTGCAGAACAGATTGCTGCAGCAGTCATGAGCAATAATGTTGCGCTTCTTACAGGAGTAAAGGGATTAGGCAAGAAGACAGCCGAGAGGATAATCCTTGAACTTAAGGATAAGCTCAAGTCACAGCTTGGAGCTACAGCCAGTGTCACTGTCGTTCCTGCCGCTTCCACATCTTCTTCTAATGCAGACTCAGGTGTCATGCAGGATGCTGCCGGTGCTCTCATTGTGTTAGGATATAAAGATCAGGAAGCAGCTGAGGCCGTAGCGTCTGCATACGAGGACGGAATCGGTCTTGAAGATCTTATCCGTAAGGCTTTGAAAGTAGCTGCCGGTAAGAAGTTCTCGTAAGGAATCTGATATCAATGATGAATTTTAATGAACAAGAGAATGAGGACGAGCGCGTATTAGGAAGGCTGAGACAGCCCGGAGATACGGAAGAAAAAGCTCTTAGACCTGTTACCTTTGAAGATTATTCAGGTCAGACCAAAGTAAAGACCAATCTTAAGATCTTTATCGACGCTGCCAAGAAGCGTGGAGAAGCTTTGGATCACGTCCTCTTATATGGTCCTCCGGGATTAGGTAAGACAACGCTTGCAGGCATCATCGCATCTGAGATGGGTGTAGCCATGCATATCACCACTGGCCCATCTATCGAAAAGGCCGGTGACCTTGCAGCTCTTCTTACGAACCTGAATGAGAATGAAGTCTTATTCATAGATGAGATCCACAGACTTAATAAGAGTGTAGAGGAAGTACTCTATCCTGCGATGGAGGATTACTGCCTTGACCTCATGATAGGTAAGGGTCCTGCTGCAAGATCTGTAAGACTTGATCTTCCGCACTTTACTCTTGTAGGCGCCACCACCAGAGCCGGTATGCTCTCAGCTCCTTTAAGAGACCGATTCGGTATGATCCACCGTCTTGAACTCTATGAGACGGAAGATCTTATGGAGATACTTAAGCGTGATGCAGGTCTTCTGGGTATTGCCATAAATGAAGAAGGTTTACGCAATATCGCGTCAAGATCCAGAGGCACGCCGAGAATCGCGATCAGACTTCTTAAGCGTATGAGAGACTTTGCTTCATACCTTGATAAGGATACTATCGATAAGGAAGTTTCAGACTACGGACTTAATGCTTTGGATATAGACGCCATTGGTCTGGATGCCGTCGACAGAAGGCTTCTTACTTCTATTGCTGATATCTTTAAGGGTGGGCCTGTAGGACTTGAGACTCTTGCTGCATGCACAGGCGAAGATCCTGTAACCATTGAAGATGTTTATGAGCCGTTTCTTTTGCAGAATGGTTTCCTTCATAAGACACCCAGAGGAAGAATGCTTACTTTAAGGGCATTCGAGCACTTAGGTCTCACACCTCCGCCGTCTTTTATCGCCGGAATGAAGAGTACCGAAGTTCAGACTGCTCCCAAGTTTGAGAATATCTCTATAGAAGACTGGCAGAACTCCAACAGGGAAGGCGAGAACAGCTGATGGGAAAGATGCTCCTTCATTGCTGCTGCGGCCCTTGTGCCATGTATCCTTTGGACCTTCTGGTCTCGAAGGATTATGACCTTGACTGTTTCTGGTATAACCCTAATATCCAGCCACAATTCGAATTCGACAGGCGTCACGAAAATCTTCAGAAGGCATGTGACCACTTCGGAATAAAGCTCATTTCCGTAGGAACTGAGTGCATGCAGGATTACTGGCTTTCCAAGGAATATTTAGAGCAGTATGGATCAAGATGTGAGATGTGCTACGACATCCGTATGGATCAGGTCGCTAAGTTCGCATCTGAAAATGGTTATGATTCTTTCTGCACGACACTTCTTGTTAGTCCTTATCAGCAGCACGATAAGATCGCTGAGATCAGCAATATGAAGGCTTCCAAGTATGGTGTTGATTTCGATTATATGGATTTCCGCCCGGGCTTCAGACAGGGTCAGGACATGGCCAGAGAGATAGGCCTTTACAGACAAAAATACTGTGGTTGTATTTTCTCCTTGGAGGAATCGAAATTTAGGGATAAGATTTATAAATCTTTTGAAGATGGTTCTTTAGCTTCTACCAGAACAGAATAATACCCTTCATAGATAACCATTCCGGGCTTGGCTCCCGGAATCTTTTTTACGTGTGAGACAGGGCAGTAGTCGACTTCGGCTTTGAGCTGGCCGGGCTTGGAATCTTCTGAAGTCATGTGTTCTTCAAGGATTATCGCCTTTGAGAAGAATGCAGCAAGACTTGCTGCTTCGAGAACAGCATTATCAGAAGGCATCTCCTCGTTGGGTTTTGTCCTTAAGATAACGTGTGTTCCTGGAAGCCCTTTTACATGGAACCACCAGTCACGTCTGGAAGCTGTATGGAAAGTGAGCTGCTCGTTTTGGATGTTGTTTCTGCCGGCAAGGATCTCATAACCGTCTGAAGTAATGTATCTGCGGCAGGGAAGAGCCCGTTCCTTATTCTGGTTCTTGGCTTTGCCCATGTTTGCTCTCTTTGCTGCTTCTCTTAATGCGCGTGAGGAAGCTTTGCCGGACTTGGCGACACCGACCATCTTATTAGGGTCGCCAGCGCCCTGAGTTCTGGCCTTGGATGCAGAGCCTTTTCGAAAACCGGAATCACCGGATATCTCTGACTTGATCTCTTCGTTTATCGCATCAAGATCTTCTACGCTTGAGGCAGCGGTAACGGCTGCACTTAAGGAGCGGAGATACTGTGCGGCGAGTTCATCTTCTTTAAGATAGTTTTCAGCGAGCTCCATTTTTCGTTTTGCCTTATGGAAACGCTTGTAGTATTCCTGGGCATTGCCTGAAGCATCGAGCGTGGGATTCAAGGGAATCGTTATATCATTCTGGGACTCAGTAGTGTAATCGGTAAGGGTTACGCTCGACTGTCCCTGAGAGATCATGTACTTGTAGGTGAGGATGAGGTCACCATAATGCTTCAGAAGATCAGCTTTCTGACCTTCTTCAAAATCCTGTTCATGTATCTCGCGTTTCTTGATTACTCTTGCCAAGGCACTTCCGATTATCTGGCTTAATCTGTCTCTGCCTTTATCCAGGATCAGCTTTGAATCCCTGGCCTGATAGCAAAGATCAATCGCTTCGGATATAGATGAGACCTCTTTGGTCTTGGCAAAGCCTCTGAGTTCTACGATGGAAGCGTCTTCGGGATCACCATTTGAATCGTAAAAAACATAGGATTTATATGTTCCATCGGTAACCGATCTTAAGAACCCTGTTACGACTTTATTAAGCCGGTCTTTATCGCTTTCATTAAGCATGGAAAGTGTCTTGCGGTCGTCGATGTCCGCCTTGTCGGATATGAATGATGCAAGAACAGGGGACAGGCCCTTGATGGATCCGACCAAAGCTTTTTCAATCGGTCTGGAAAGCTCTGATTCCATTATAGGAAGACTGCCGCTTTCTGATATCTCCAGTGCCTTGTCTGGAGTAAGCTTATCCTGTGCCGGCGGATACTCGTAGACTCTGGCTGGCATGACCTCTCTGACTCTGGATACGGAGAAATCAACGTGGATCGCGGAATCTAAGATCTTGCCGCCTTCGTTGATAAGGACGATATTTGAGAAACGTCCCATAAGCTCGATCGTAAGAGTATATGTTTTACGGTCTTTTAATTCATCGTATTTACTGACTGTGATCTCAATGATTCGTTCGTAGCCGGGATTTGTCACGCTCTCAATCCTGGAACCTGCCAGGTATTTTCTAAGAAGCATGCAAAATGAGGGCGGAATAGAAGGATTGTCCACAGTATCCTCAGCAAAACAGATCCTGGGAGCACCGGGATCTATTGAGATGAGGAGCTTCTTATATCCGCCTGTAAATCTGATGTGAAGGATGACAGTGTGCTTATCAGGCATGTAGATCTTATCTACACGCTTACCTTCAAGCTCTGTATTAAGTTCATTTGCTAGAAGCTGACAAGTGATACCGTCTAAAGTCAAGGTGTTATACCTCGTCTTCTAACGGTTCGCCATCTGATTCCATATTCTTCTTGCTGGAAAAGACCAGCGTAAGGATGATCCAAACAATAGCTGCTGCAAGGACTTCGATACCGAGGATCTTGAAGAACAGCTCGAACTTGTCCCAGCTTACCAGGAGATCTATTCCTGTGATGAGAAGTACAGCAGCAATAAAGATGAGAGGCTTTGCAACCTTGGAAGAAGCAAACTTCTTAACAACTTCCGATGCGCCTGACTCCTGGGGTGCAGGCGTAGTAGTTCTTTTCCTTGAGGATGAAGAACGGGAAGTTGTTGAACGTGAAGTTGACGTTGTACGGGCAGGCTTTTTGGAGGAACTGCTTTTCGAGTTCCTTGAAGAAGATCTGCCTGTACCTGTTCTTCCTGAACCTGCCATTATCAGCCGATATTCTCTTTCTCTTTGAGAAGCTTCTTGATCTTCTCAGTAGGATTGATGAGGCTTGAAAGTGATGCGTCGTGGTTGATGGCATCGATGAGGAGGGCAACGAACTTGCAGAGGTTAACGTCTGCGAACCAGGGAGCCTGTAAGAGCTCAGGCCTTCTGTAGATAAGGTTTGTAGCGAAAACCTTATTGATGATGCCTTCTTCGTAAGCCTTATTGAAGTGGTCGATACCTTCAGTGAAAAGACCGAAAGTAACAGCGCAGTAAACGTTGCGCGCACCCTTGTCCTTCATCTTCTTTGCGATATCGATCATGGAGTCACCGGAAGAGATCATGTCATCAACGATGAGAATATCCATATCCTGAACGGAGTCACCGAGGAACTCGTGAGCGATGATGGGGTTCTTACCGTCAACTACAGTTGTGTAATCTCTTCTCTTATAGAATGTTCCGAGAGGAACTCCAAGGATGGAAGCGTAGTACATAGCTCTGCCGATACCGCCTTCATCAGGGGAGATGATCATGAACTTACCGTTGGAGAACTGGAGATCAGGTACCTGACGGTACATTTCCTTGATGATCTGATATGCGGTAGGGAGGCTCTCGAAGCCTGCAAGAGGAATAGCGTTAGCAACTCTCTCGTCGTGAGCATCGAAAGTAATGATATTTGCAACACCAAGCTCATAGAGCTCTTCAAGTGCGAAAGCGCAGTCAAGGGATTCTCTGGCGTTTCTCTTGTGCTGACGGCTCTCATAAAGGAAAGGCATGATGACATTAATTCTTCTGGACTTACCGGAGCAGGCGAGGATAACACGCTTAAGATCCTGATAGTGATCATCAGGGCTCATTCTGTTGTCCTGTCCGAACATCTTGTATGTGCAGGAGCAGTTCATGATATCGCTGATGAGGTAGAGGTCATGGCCTCTTACTGTGTTCTTTACGACAGCTTTACCTTCACCGGAGGAGAATCTTGCATTCTCGACAGGGATCGTATAATCCTCACGGAAGAATCCGGGATAAGTATTAACGATCTGCTCTTTCTGATACTCTGAACGTCTCTTGTTCAGATAGAAGTTAACCTTCTGTGTGAAGTCTTCGCTTCCTTTAAGAGCAATAAGACCGATAGGTCCTACCGGCGCCATGGGGTTGTCGCCGTATTGGTCGTAGCGGGAATAAGCTCTTTCGTCAGATGCTGATGTCATAATTGCAGCCTGCCTTTCATGCCATTATTTTGTTTCGTTATCTTTGTTCTCTGCACTCAAAGTCGATATCTCATCGATCCTCATCTGGCTCCTGAGATCCTGAAGTCTGGAAGTGGAGTTGATAAGGTCATATACAGATTCATCAGTATTGAGTGCGTCAATGATCCTGCCCATGTAAGGAACCATGTCTGCAGCAAGGTACCATTCACGGGACTGAAGCTCTTCAGGTGCATAGATAAGGTTAGTTGTACAAATGCACTTAAAGACGCCTTCTTTATACTTTTTATCAAACTCTTCGAGGCCGTTTGTGAAGAGGGCGAAGGGCGCCATGCAATAGATGTCTTTAGCACCGGCTGCCTTGAGCTGCTCTGCTGTTCTGAACATCGTGTTGCCGGAATTGATCATGTCGTCGATAAGAAGGATATCCATACCTTCGACACTTTCGCCCAGATACTCGAAGATCTTACCGTTCTGGCCCGGATTACCGGTATATTTACGGTAGAACAGGCTTAAAGGAAGATTGAGGTTTGATGCGTAAAAAATAGCCCGGGATACACCTGTCTCATCAGGGCTTACCACGAGCGTATGTTCTTTATCAAGTACAATTGAACCGAACTTGTTCAAGAGGGTGGAAGTCATCTTGAACTGGCAGCGCGGCATCTCGATAGACATAAGCGGTACGGCATTAGCGATCCTCGCGTCATGAGGATCAAATATAATAAGGTTAGCAACACCTAACTTATATAATTTCTTAAGCATATCTGCGCAGTCGAAGGATTCTCTGTGGGAGTCCAGCTTTTCGCGCCTGCCTTCATAAACGAAAGGCATGATAACATTAACTCTCTTGGCTTTGCCCTTAAGAGTGGAAAGGATCCTCAAGAGGTCCATGTACTGGTCATCAGGGGAGATGACATGTGAACCGTCAATGAGATCGATATCAAGATTACGTGAAAGAACGTCTGTGATTACGAAGATATCGTGGCCTCTGGCACTTTCACCGATGGAGAACTTGCCCTCACCGGACTGGAATCTGATAAGTTCGGAGTCGAAAATATAGTTCTCGCGGCAATAACCCGGATCATTTGCATAAATGTTCTCAGGCTTCTGGGCACGGAGCTTTCTTCTTTGAGACAGATCGTTGGAAACTTTTTTGACGAAATCAATATTGGAGGTATGTGCGATTATGCCAATAGGACCGAAAGGTGCCAAAGTAATCGGCTTATAGTCTTTATTGACATTTGAGTCGCTCATGGCAATCAAAATCCCCCGCAAAAGATCTAGTTAAATGATATATAAGTAATCTGATTATTCAAAGCACTTAAATACAAAAATTTGCACGAAAAGTACTAAAAAGATTGTTCATTATTTGCATACCTCATCAGAGATAGCCTGCTTTAAATCATTTATTCCTGATTTTTGAGGGTTGGTCTCACTGGAAGATACCGCGAAAACCCTTGCATCTTCAGCAAAATCAAGACAATTTGACATCATCTGAAGTTGTTTCCTGACTTGCTGTGCAGAAAGCTTGTCGCACTTCGTGAAAACCAGAAAATAGGGAAGTCCCGCGCTATTAAGAAAATTAAGCATTCCGATGTCGTCATTTGAAGGCTCATGCCTGATATCGATGAGCAAAAGCACCAGATCGATGCCCTTTCTGACTCTGAAATAGTTATCACAAAGCTCCGAAAAGCCTTTGGACTTATCTTTTGAAGCTTTCGAAAAGCCGTACCCTGGAAGATCTGCCAGGATCGCCTGGCTATCCATATCAAAGTAAATGATCTGCTGCGTTTTGCCGGGTGTCTGTGAAACTCTTGCAAGCTTTTTGTTGCCGCCCAGGGCATTTACAAGAGAGGACTTTCCGACATTTGATCTTCCGGCAAGAACGATCTCCGGGATATCGTCACCGGGGAGGTCTTTGATGGAAGCGCATGTCCTGAGATATTTGATCTTTCCGTAATTGATAGCCATGTAGATAACTCTGTTTATAGTGTTCAACTTGTCGTATTTGTCGGTTTTCTTGTCGTACTTTGTAAGAAAGTTGAGACTCAATACGACAAAGGTCCGCATTAGAATTTTAACATGAAGGACTTTTATGGCAAAACATCAATAAATACAAGGTTTAAAGCATTGCTGGGCTCGTATTTAAGTGATCTTGGCAATCTTCACAAGGCTTTTTCATCAAGGCCTTTTGTGTTGCCGGCGATCCTGCTTATATTAGGTTGCTATTTGACCTTTTTCTTCAGGACTTTGATCCCTGTTATTTTGCTTTGTCTGGCGGTTATAACAGGTGCATTTATCCTTTGGCGGCAGAAGAAGGGCGGCATATCCATTATTCTTACTGCCTTGATCACGTGTCTGATACTGGGTTATATCAGTGTTTATATCGATATGCATCTTAATGCGGTTGCTCCTGCGGATCAGAGCCGGTTTGAATGCGTAGTTACTTCAGTTGACCGTGATCTTTCGGGTGATGTCAGCCTTATTGTAAGACTTGATGGCGGAGCCCTTGCTTCGGTCAGGTATTACGGTGAAGACGATTCTTTTTCTTCAGTCTGTACAGGCGACAGTCTTATCCTGTACGGAAAGCTAAAAGAACCGTCAGCTGCAAGGAATCCGGGAGGTTTTGACTACCGTGACTATTTGCACAAAAAAGGTGTTCTTTATACGATCAACTGCGAGCGTTTTGAGGTTGCAGAAATAGCCGGATTTCCGCTTGATCTGACGGGCTTTCTTCAGTCAGGCTTCTTCTCACTGCGCAAAAATGTAATCGATGCCGTATCCCGTACTTTTCCGGAAGAATACAGAGCTTTGACAGCGGCCCTTTGTTCCGGTGACAGATCTCTGATATCAGATGATATCCAGCGTGATTTTAAGTTGTCCTGCTGCTCCCATCTTCTTGCAGTGTCGGGTACTCATTTTGCTGGTTTTCTGGCATGCGTTCCGTTTATCCTGGAAGCCCTTAATATCAAACGTAAAAAGGTATTTGCCGTACATGCGTTTTTCTGTATTCTGATCGGCTGTTTTACAGGCTGGAATTCATCCGTCACAAGGGCTTCTATTATGAGCATATGCGTCTTTGCCGACAGAGACTGGCTTTCCGCCTTAAGCCTTGCGTCTGCCGTAATGACGATAGCTGATCCGTTCTGTCCGTTATCCGCAGGCTTCCAGATGAGTTTTTGCTCTGTTATCGGCATAAAAGTCTATAGTGCAAAGATATCTTCATGTTTGATCCGTTTTCGCATTGGCGAAAAGCTCATATCACTGATAAGCCCCGCATTATCAGCATCTCTCGGTATGATTCCGTTCTGGTCTGATATCTCGATGAGACCTGATCTTTTTCACCTTTTGATCCAGATATCAGCCTCTTTCATCGCAGGTATGGTCTGTACCTGCTTTGTCCCGTGTGCATTGATGTGTCTAATTCTTCCATTCTGGTCAGAATATCTGTCTATGCCGTTGCTGTTATGCCTTAAGGCTTTGATGAAGGTAGTAACCATTGGAAGTCTTGTAAGTGAGAAAAGCGGAGCACCTGTCCATTTTAATAATGCATTCCTGATCACATTGAGTCTCGCGGTCTTTCTTTTCATGCTGCCGCCATGTTTTATGAGGAAAACAATGCTTAAGATTGTGTCACTCATTCTGGCAGCAGCTATCGGACTTGAAGTTTTTTCGGTCATTAATAGGCCCTCATGTAAAGTTGTTTTCGCAGATGTAGGGCAGGGTGACTGCTGTCTCATTATTACACCAGACAAAACCTGCCTGATAGATGCCGGAACTTATAGCGAAGGCGCGTCAACTGTCCGGGATATTCTTGATTATTATGGCATTTCCAAGGTCGACGTATGCATTATGAGTCACTGGGATACAGACCACGCCGGCGGCATTGCTGCACTATTCAATCAGTGTAGGACAGGAACCATCCTTACGTCTTATGTCCCAAAGCCTGATGACAGTAATAAAGACGTATCAGATTTCTTCAAAGCCGTTACTCCTGAAGGCCTTGACCGGACTTCTTATCTTTCAAGCCTCAGGCTGTTCCTGGCAGGCGACCGGATCGAACTTTCAAGCTCTGTGTATATCGAGGCCCTTTATCCGTCTGAAAGCACCGGCGCGGGTAATGAGGAAAGTCTCGTCCTGATGCTCCATATCGCGGATTCAGATACTTCGATCCTCTATACAGGCGATATCGGCATTTCCACCGAGCAGCTTCTTCTTGACCGTCATGTCGATGTTGACTGCGACATCCTGAAAGTCGCTCATCACGGCTCGAAATACTCCTCATCGTCAGATTTCATCGCCTCGGCCTCGCCCTCAATCGCTGTGATATCCGTCGGTGCCCATAATTTCTACGGTCATCCGTCTCCTGATGCCATATCCCGCCTCCGGCAAGGCGGCTGCAGCATTTTCCGCACTGACCAGGAAGGCGCGGTGGTGCTGGAGTATTGAGAAAGCATACCTTTGCCATAATTTTGTCCTATAAAGTGCAATGGAATTTGTAACAAGTTTGTTATAATCGAGTGCGTATGGGAATAATAAAGATGTTACGGCTATGTGCCGGAAATGGAGAAATATGAGTATTAGAGTACAAAAGAAACTTAAGTTCATTGCAGCAACGACTCTTTCTGCGGCTGTGATGTTAGCGTCTGTTACCGGATGTCAGATCCCTGACCCGACTAACGCCACTAAGGACGGCGATACCAGTACGACTGTTACTGAAGACACTTCAGAGACTATCGAGAAGATCGTTTTCACGGATGAATCCGAGACTACGGAGCCTTCTCCGACTCCCACACCGAAGATCCGTCATATGGATAAGCCTGAGACAGATACCAAGGCACCTATGTTCCTTAATCTGCCTGAGACTGTAAGTATTAAGGTCGGTAATACCTTTAATATTCAGAAGCACATCGGATATATCGATGACTGCGACAGTGAAGTCGATATAAAGGTCGAAGGTGATGTTGATACATCTACAGTGGGTCAGTATCCAATCACTATAACTTTGACTGATGATGCCGGTAATTCCAAGACAGGTAAGATGACCGTAAAGGTTTATAAACCCAGCAATACCGGAGGCGGTGGCGGAGGTGGAGGATCCACCGGTCATACAACATTGGCATTCAGCGATTTCAAGGCCAGATATCCTGACAGTGACATCGCTCACGGTATCGATGTATCAAGATATCAGGGTGATATCGATTTTAACAAGGTCAAGGCTGCAGGCTGCGAATTCGTTATGCTCAGAGCCATGATCTATAACAATGGCGAACTTGGTAAAGACCGTAAGTTCGAGCAGTACTATAAGGATGCGAAGGCTGCAGGACTTAAGATCGGTGTTTATTACTATTCGACTGACAGTACGATCCCTATGCTGAAAGAGCACACTGCTGAACTGCTTAAGGCACTTGAGGGTAAGGAACTGGATCTTCCGGTCGCTTTTGACTGGGAGAGCTGGTGGAACTTCCAGAAGTATAAGATGAGCATTGTTGATATCAACAATCTGTTCTATGAGTTTGCTTCCATCATGGAAGAGAACGGCTATAAGACGCTCCTTTATTCAAGCAAATATTATCTTGAGATCATCTGGGAACCTGCAGGGTATGATGTATGGCTTGCTCATTATGTTAAGCAGACTTCATACTCAGGCGAGTATACGATGTGGCAGACCGGCTCTATCGGAAGGATCAGCGGATGCTCGGAGGATGTAGATACGAATATCCTCTTTAAGAGCAAGTATCCGGAAGTGTTCGGAGGCTCTAAGGAGCCTAATGCCGCCAGTGAACCGGCTGCAGATTACGGGTCAGGTGACGAGTCAGTTGGCTAAGCCAAAAGCATTGCCCAAGGGAGTTTTGAATTCCCGCCAGATGCTTGCGAAGATCAATCAGGAACCTGATTCGTTAGGTCTTGTTCTTATATATGGCACCGAGAATTATATGATCGACGGTGCTGTTTCCATGCTTAAGAAGGTCTGCCTCGGTGAAGGCGCCGAAGACATGGATTATGCGGTCATTGACACCAGAACAGGTGATAAGTTCGATATGGGCAAGCTCGAGGAGCTTATCTCGATGCCGCCGTGGATGTCACCTAAGAGGCTGGTCGTGGTAAAGCAGTCCGGTCTCCCGGGCAGGGAACTGTCGGATAAGGACCTTGAGATCCTGAAAAATATCCCGTCTTCTGTCGTTGTCGTCTTTTTCGAGGAGACAGCTGACAGCAGGAAGAAAGCGTTTAAAGCTTTCCAGCAGTACGGGACTGTTGCCGCCATGAGCGGATTTGAGGAAGACGAGCTTGCAGGGTGGATATCCAAGAAGTTTGCCAAGGATAACATCAGGATCGGCTTTGAAGCTGCTAATTCAATGGCTTCAAGGTGTTCCAATAACATGATGGAGCTCGTAAATGAGATAAACAAGCTGACGCTTTATTGCCAGGGCAAGGGCTACACTGAAGTCACGCCTGACATTGTAGAACTTTGCTGTCCGCCCGATCTGAGCGGCAAGATCTTTGACATTATGGATGCCTGCGGCAGCGGAAATGCCAAGATAGCTCTGGGTACGCTTGATAAGCTTATTGCCAACAAGGAGCCTTTGGCCAGGATCAGGGTATCTATCGTAAATCACATCAAGGCATTGATCATGGCTAAGGAGGCCGGAAATGCCAATGTGCTAATAGACAGGACGGGGATGAATGACTTCAGGGCCAGAAAGCTTGTGTCACAGGCCAATAATTTCAGTATGAAAGGACTTATTTCATTGTATCTTGCTGCTTCTGACTCTGACAGTGAGTTTAAGCACGGTCTTATTGATGAGCGCTATTCACTCGAGATAATCCTTGTTAAAGCGTCTGCAAAATCTGGCGTTTAACAGGTAAGATTTCATTATTTTTTTCCTCATTAACCGATTTGACGTTATGGGCCTTATGTCTTAAAATCTTCTAGTATTATTTATATGAATGGAGATCTTATGGCTAAGATTCAGATGAAGACCCCGCTTGTAGAGATGGACGGGGATGAGATGACGAGAATTATCTGGAAGCAGATAAAGGACATCGTAATTTTGCCTTTTGTTGATTTGAAGACTGAGTATTTCGATCTTGGTCTCAAGCACAGAGACGAGACAGCAGATCAGGTTACTATCGATGCTGCCAACAGGACAAATGAGTTAGGTGTTGCCGTTAAGTGCGCTACTATCACACCTAATGCCCAGAGAATGGAGGAGTACAACCTCCATACAATGTGGAAGAGCCCTAACGGAACGATCAGAGCTATTCTTGACGGTACCGTTTTCAGAGCACCTATCCTTGTTAAGGGCATCAGACCTTTCGTTTCCTGCTGGGAAAAGCCTATCACTATTGCAAGACATGCATATGGTGATGTTTACAGGGACACAGAGTTCCTGGTAGATGGTCCTGCAAGAGCAGATCTTGTTCTCACATATCCTGACGGAAGACAGGAGAGCCAGACGATCTTTGAATATAAGGATTCCGGTGTCGTTCAGGGACTTTACAATACAGACAAGTCCATTTCGGCTTTTGCCACATCATGCTTCCAGTATGCTTTGGATACCAAGCAGGATCTGTGGTTTGCCACAAAAGATACTATTTCCAAGAAGTACGACGGACGTTTCAAGGAGATCTTCCAGAACATCTACGATACACAGTTCAAGGAAAAGTATGAGGCTGCAGGCATCACTTATTTCTATACTCTGATCGATGACGCCGTAGCAAGAGTTATGCGTTCTTCAGGCGGTTTCGTCTGGGCGCTTAAGAATTACGACGGTGACGTTATGAGCGACATGCTCGCTTCAGCTTGCGGTTCACTTGCCATGATGACATCCGTTCTTGTCTCACCTAAGGGCGTTTACGAGTACGAGGCAGCTCACGGCACAGTTACACGTCACTACTATAGACACCTTAAGGGTGAGCAGACATCTACTAACCCTATGGCTACACTTTTCGCATGGTCCGGTGCGCTCAGAAAGAGAGCACAGCTTGATAACCTTCCTGAGCTTGAGGCATTTGCCGATAAGATCGAGCAGGCTTCTATCAAGACGATCGAAGAGGGAACGATCACGGGAGACCTCAATAATCTCCTTGATAATGAGAACAAGAAGACAGTTACTACTGAGGAATTCCTCAAGGCTGTAGCTGCTAAGCTTTAATATTGGAGGATTACGACAATGAGTTATTACAAGACATGGATGGACAAATCCGAAGATGCTTCCAACAGACAGGAATACATGGAATACATCAACCGCTACTATGCGCTCGAAAAGGTTGCTTACGAGAAGATCCTCGGAGCTTATCCTAACAACGAGGAATTCTTGAACGGCACAGCTGCTGAGCTTGCTAAGAAGCTTGAGTTCCCTAAGGATGCTATGGATGTATTTGTAGGTTTCATCGACGGTATCAAGTCAAGCCTTACAAATGGCGATGATATCGATCTTGAAGCTATCGATGACAACTATGAGCTCAAGCTCGTTATCGATTACGAGAAGCTTTACTACAACATGCGTGATGCAAAGGCTGACTGGCTTTTCGGCATCAAGGCATGGAAAGATATCCTTTCAGAAGATAAGAGAAACGAGATCACACGTGAATACCGTGAGAGCAATATGGCTCACTCCGAGCATATCGGACGTAATGATCCGTGCCCTTGCGGTTCAGGTAAGAAGTATAAGAACTGCTGCGGTAAGAAGGGCTGATCCTTCTAATCAGACAGGGGAATAGTCTTGAAAAAACTGTTGAAAACGAAATGGTTCATTGCACTTGTTGTCTTGCTCGTCTTGGCAGCATTTGCTATTTTGAGCCTGATTCCGGGAAGTCCAATCAAGAATCTGCTTAGACCGGTCCAGCTTGTCGGATCACCTGCGCAGTCCATCGTTAAAAGCGCCGGTGATACGATAACCGATTTCTGGTCTGCTATTACTGATGGTATTGCTATCAGAGAAGAGAATAAAGCTCTTAAAGAGCAGATCGCTGACTTAAGATATCATCTTACTCAGAACGAGGAAGCTGCACTCAGATACGAGGAGCTTAAGGAAGCGCTTCATATTAAGGATACGTTCAGCAACTACGTAATCTATGGTGCTTCCATTCTTTCGAGAGAATCAGATGAGTGGTTCTCCACGATCAGGCTTAACGCCGGTACTGCTGACGGCATCGTTCTTCAGCCCGGTCACTCTTATCCGGTTCTTGATGTTGAGATGAACCTTGTCGGCCGTGTTATCGAGACTTCTGACACTGAATCCAGAGTCCTTCCGCTCCTTCATGAAGGTTTTGCCGTAGCAGGCAAGGTAAATGAGGTTAACGGTGCGACATTCATGGTTACAGGTGATGCTGAGCTTAAGCGAAAAGGCCTTTGCCTCGTAAAGGATATCGATGCCGATGTCCGTCTTGAACCCGGCATGGAGATCGTTACTTCAGGTGAAGGCGGTCTTTTCCCTGAAGGTATCCCGATCGGAGTTATCGAGTCAGTCGATAATTCAAATCCGCTTGAGATCACAGCAACTTTAAGACCTTATTCCCAGATCGGCAAACTTGAAGACGTGTTCATCATGATCCCTTATGTTGAACCTTCTGATGAGACAGCACAGACAACTGTCGGATAAGTTATTTCCATGCGCATCATCAACGAGAATACAAAGAGCAGAGCAAGAAAGGTGATCGTTTATACGATCTATATTTTCCTGCTTTCCACTTTGCAGGTTTCATTCCCAGATGCGTTCAGCTTTGCCGGTCAGACAGCTGATCTGATGTTTGTATTTGTAGTCCTTTCAGGCTATTTTAATGGTTTCTGGGATGGAGCTGTTGTCGGCTTTATCTGCGGACTTTTAAGAGATGTATTCTCTCCTCCGGCCGTTGTAGGCCTTGACGGGGAAGTAAGGGTGACTGCCTTTATCGGTGCCTTCACGCTCTTTGCTGCCGGCATCACAGGCGCATCTTTCTTTACCAAGAGAATGCACAGGAACATTCCGTTCTCAGTTGTAGCGGTAATGTTTGTTACTTTCTGTTATAAAGTAGCAGGATATGTCCTTATTTTCGGATGGAGCTCGATTTCAGGCATTAACATGAATTTCTATAATCCTGTTGCGGCTTTTGTCTATTCATTCCTGCCGCAGCTCCTTCTTAATACGGTCACGGCGATCCCCTTGATCGTACTTCTGAGGTTCTTAGGTCCTGTATCTTTCAGGAATACTAAGAAAAAAGACGATATTATCAGTGATAGTGGTGAAGGCACATGGCTAGGAATCTGACAGAAGACTACGGTGCATTTGATAATAATGCGGAAAGAGGCGGAAGGGCTGACACAGCGTCGTTCCTTAAGCGTGTCTACCAGTTCCTCATAAACAGATATCTTGTTTTGGCATTAGGTTTTATTGCCTTTGGTATTGCCATTTTCATTACTACTACACAGCTTCAGTTCTCCGGTTACCAGAAGACATTGTCTGAGAGTACTTCGGGTGTTGTAAGGCAGTATGTCTCACAGGCTCCGAGAGGTGATATCTATGACAGCAGGGGAGTGCTTCTTGCATCTTCTAATGAGTACAACAGCGTAATGATAGCTAATGCTTATCTTGATGATGCTGCTCTTAATTCCCTGTGTCTTGAACTCAGTTATCTTTTTGATCAGTATCACTGTATTGAAGTTGCTGATCTTGACCAGTATTTTGTTCTCGACCCTAAGGCGAGATTTGTTAAAGAAGAGAAGAAGATCAGGCTCTGGCAGTCAGACTCCAACCTCTTTGATCTCAAGGACTATGCTTCAGGCGTTATTGTTACGTTCTCTGATGACTATGTAAAGACAGATCCGAACGTATTCTTCCTTTATTTAAGACGTAAATTCAATATCGATAATAATTACACCATTGAAGAAGCTTACAGGATCATGAGGATCAGATACCAGATCTTTACTGATAACTGGGCTTTCATCAAGGGTACGCCGGTTAAGATCGCTACTGATGTTCCCGATGAGCTCATCAAGATCTTCGAAGAGCAGAATTACCATTACATGGGCATTGTCGCAGGCAAGGAATATGCGAGAACATATTCTCCTGAAGCGCTGTATGCGAGCCATGTATTAGGTTATGTAGGAAAGATATCCACAGTCACATATCAGGATCTCCGCAATTTCGGCTATACGAGTGACGACTATGTAGGAAAGGCCGGTGTTGAGGCGCAGATGGAAAGATATCTGCACGGAAGCAGCGGTATAACGCCTTACAGCATATGGACGATGAATGGCGAGAACAGCCTTTTCGTACCGAGAAGTTACGGTTCTGCACCTGAAGAGGGCGCTACAGTTTACCTTACTATCGATTCTCATGTTCAGGAAGTCGGCATCCGCGCTCTTAAGGATTACATCCAGGAAGAGAAAGCAAAGGATATTTCAGGATTCAAGACGGCATCTGCGGGCGCGTTCGTTATGATGAACGTAAACACCGGTGCTGTTGTTGCCATGGGTTCTTATCCGAACTATGACCCTAATGACTTCATCCTTGCCAACTACGGAGACGAGCAGGCAAAAGAGCAGGTAAAGTATTATCTTGGTATCGATAAGTATCAGGATATCACTGCAGGTGACCTTCCTTTGTGGAACCGTGCGATCATGTCAATGTATGCGCCGGGTTCGACATTTAAGCCCTGCACGGCTCTTGCAGCTCTCGAAAACGGGGACATCACGCCTACAAAGACCAACATCGTATGTGTCAGCCCTTATGACGTTGACGGTTGGATCTTCAAGTGCCTCGAGTTCCCTAAGTCAGGACACGGCGGTCTTTCCCTTAACGATGCGATGGCACAGTCCTGCAATATCTACTTCATGATCCTCGGAATCAGGACTGGTATCGATAATATCTCGGCAATGGCCAACAGATTCGGATTAGGCGTTAAGTCTGGAATCGATCTCCCGGGTGAGATCTCAGGCGTCATGTCCAGCCGTGAGAACAAGAGACTTACACGTCAGTCTATCTACGATAAGACATGGTTCCCGTCCAATACCGCACAGGCTTCCATCGGCCAGTTCGATAACTGCTTTACGATCCTTCAGCTTTGCAGATATACATGCGGAATCGCTACAAACAAGCTCTGCACGCCTTATGTTATCGACAAAGTAGTAGCAGGTGACGGCTCTATCCTGTATCAGGGTCAGACGGAATCTGTTGATATCGGAATCTCTGAACCAAGTATTGAGGCCGTAAGAACAGCGATGAGATGTGCTGCTACAGGTACTTACAGATGGGGTTCCACGATCGGTACGACATTTGCCAACTATCCGATCGAGATGGTATGTAAGACAGGTACGGCTGAGACGGGATTCGAGGATTCACGTAAGGAGTATTCGAACGGTCTGTTTATCTGCTATGCGCCTAAGAACAAGCCGGAAGTTGCTTTGGCTCTCGTTGTAGAGAAAGGTAAGTGGGGATCTGCATCAGTTGGTATCGCAAAGAAGATCATGGCTGCTTATTTTAATAAATCGATTAATACTTCAAATACAACAACTATTTCTAATCCGATCATCGGTGACTATATTCCGTCGGTCAACAACAATAACCGCCGCGGATAATAGGTAATGGCGGGTTCATCCTGCCTGTTGTCAAATAATCAATTTTCGGATTGTTGATTTGTAATAAAGACTAGTTGCTCAAAAATGCATTTTACTGTACAATCTGTATAGTTTCGCTTTAATGGGAGAATTTGGATGAAGATTGTTTTGATGGCCGACAACAGAAAGACCGAGCTTCTGGTCAACTTCTGCATTGCCTACAAGCCTTTGCTTGAGAAACATCAGCTCATCTCTGTTTATAACACTGCTAAGCTTTTGAAGTCAGCTGCGGATCTTGAAGTGTCCGGTCTTTCAGTTGACTATTCAAGCGGCTTTGAGCAGCTTGCTTCCAGAGCTGAATATAATGGCATTGACTGCGTTATCTATTTAAGGGACGGCCACCAGGTTGGTGAGTCCAATCCTTTTGAGCTTTTGGACGTTTGTGATCAGAACACTATCCCTTATGCAACTAATATCGCTTCTGCAGAGATCCTCGTAACCGCGATCGACAGCGGTGCTCTTGATTACCGCGAATGGACTGCAGGCTGATAACAGTCCCTTTAGGACCCCTCGAATCTAATATGTATATTGTCACCGGTCCTGCCGGTGCTTTTATTGTTGATCCTTCCGTATCTCCTAATAAGGCTGAAGAGTTCAGTTCAATTCAGGGACTCTCTGAGGGTGAATCAGATGTAAAAGGCTTGCTTCTTACTCATGGCCACCACGATCACATCAAATACATAGATGAGTGGATGGCGGCTTATCCCGATGCAAATGTTTTCTTCAGCAGCAATGATAAGGAACTTTTGTGCAACGGCTTCATGAACTGCTCTTATATGGAAGGTTCTGAGACACTTTATTCTTTTAAGTTCACCAATGTTGCCGGCATGTACGGTATGAACATCATCAAGGAAGATGGCTTTGAGATCAAAGTCTTTGAGACTCCCGGTCATACAATGGGAAGCGTTTGTTACCTTATCTCAACAGGGGATGAGGATATGCTTTTTACAGGAGATACTGTATTTGCAGGTTCGGTCGGCCGTACTGATATGCCTGGCGGCAATTCTAAGGAACTCATGAATTCTGTTAAGAGGATAAGTAAGTTTCCTCCGGAACTTAAGATCTATCCCGGTCATGGTCCCGCTTCTTCCATAGGCAATGAGATAAGGTTCAATCCTTTTTTCGAGATTTAAGTAAAATCCCTCTATCAGTGGGGTTTGCTTGACTTTCCAATGGTTATATATGTAAAATAGGCTCTGCAATGAAGGTGCGTAAGTAGTCTTTCTATATCAGGAAAAGAGAGTCGTGTCACCGGCTGAAAGCACGATCCTAAGTGTATTAAGATGAATTTCAACACTGGAGCACTCTTGCGAAAACGGTATTTTACTGATTAAGCAGATGCGGATAAGCGCGGCATTACAGCGCTTTTCAAGTGCGGAAAGCTATATATTCAAGCTTTTCGAACATGGGTGGTACCGCGAAGGTGCGTTTTTAAGCGAATTCGTCCCATGGCAATGACAAATTGCCATGGGCTTTTTTTATGCCACAGGCGAAAATGCTAGAGGAGGTAAGTATGGCAGATCTTAATGAATTGAACGAGAAGTTATCTGAGATCAAGAGTAAGATCGAGAGCGACCTTAAAGAGATCAACAGTTCCAAGGGAATCTTCGAGTACAGAAAGAGTGTCATGGATTCCAAGGAAGGTAAGATCGGATCTCTCATGAAGGAGATGGGCAAGATCCCGAAGGAACTTAAGGCTGATTACGGCAAGAAGGTCAACGAGATCAGGAACTGGGCTCAGGAGAAGTTCGACAGTCTTGATAAAGAACTTAAGGAAAAGGAGCAGAAGGCACGTTATGACAGCGAGGTCATTGACGTTACTCTGCCGTCAAAGAAGCTTAAGAAAGGCTATCTCCATCCGAATACCCAGGTAAGAAACCAGATCGTAGATATATTCGGTTCAATGGGTTTCCAGATCTATGAAGGAAACGAGATCGAGACAGATTACTATAACTTCACAGCTCTCAATATCCCTCAGGATCACCCTGCGCGTGATATGCAGGATACATTCTACTTAAGCCCTGAGTTCCTTTTGAGAACACAGACTTCAGCTGGACAGATCCATGTTATGGAGGCTCAGAAGCCCCCGATCAAGATCATCTCACCAGGTAAGGTTTTCCGTTCTGACGATGACGCTACACATTCTCCGATGTTCTCACAGATGGAAGGACTTGTCGTAGATAAGGGAATCACTCTTTGTGACCTTCAGGGAATGCTTGACGTATTCGTAAAGAAGATCTTCGGTGAAGAGACCAGAACACGTTTAAGACCTTCTTATTTCCCGTTCACAGAGCCTTCTGTAGAGGTAGATGTCAGTTGCTTCCAGTGCGGCGGCAAGGGCTGCAAGCTTTGTAAGGGAACAGGCTGGATCGAAGTCCTCGGTGCAGGCGTTGTTAACAAGAAGGTATTGGATAATTGCGGAATCGACAGCAACGTATACAGCGGTCTTGCTTTCGGTATCGGTATCGACCGTATCGCAATGCTCAAGTACGGCATCAACAACATCAAGCTCTTGTTTGAGTCTGATCTGCGCGTACTCGAACAGATCGATGACTAAGGAAAGGGAGGCAATAATATGTTAGTACCTTTAAGCTGGCTTAAAGATTATGTTGATATTGATGTAACTCCGGACGTGCTTGAAGAAAAGCTTTTCAGCTGCGGCTTCGAAGTCGAGGAGAAATATGAAGTAGGCAAGGACATCAGCAAGGTCGTTGTCGGTGAGGTTAAGACTTGTGATCCTATCGAAGGAACACACCTTCACCTTTGTACAGTTGATGCAGGAGAGAACGGTACGCTTCAGATCTGCTGCGGCGCTGATAATGTTAAGGCAGGCGGCAAGTATCCTCTGGCTCTTATCGGAGCACAGGTCTATGCTACTGCAAAAGATCACAAGACCGTAGAAGGTATCATGACAATAGGTCAGGGCAAGCTCCGCGGATACGATTCATTCGGTATGCTCTGCTCAGGTGTTGAGATCGGCGTCACTGAGGATATGTTCCCCGGCGCAGGTTACGACGGACTCCTTGTCCTTCCTGAAGATTCTGTTCCGGGCGCTGATGTTAAGCCTATCTTAGGACTTGATGATTATATTTTCGATATTTCCATCACGGCTAACAGACCTGACTGCCAGAGCATCTTCGGTATTGCAAGAGAGGTTGCTGCAGTTCTTGGAAAGCCTGTTAAGGAGCCCGCTCTTGATTACACAGAAAGTGATGTTGCCATTGACTTCAACATCCGCGTATCAGCTCCTGATCTTTGCCCCAGATACATCGGTCACTATGTATCAGATGTTAAGATCGCCGAATCACCTCTGTGGATGAAGCGACGTCTTGCTCTTGTAGGATGTTCTGCTATCTCCAACGTCGTTGATATCACGAACTATGTTCTGAAAGAACTTGGCCAGCCGATGCATGCTTTTGATTTCTCATATCTTGAGGGCGGCGAGATCCATGTCCGCCGTGCTGAGGAAGGCGAGAAGATCGTAACTCTCGATGAGAAGGAATTTGCTCTTACATCTGAGAACCTTGTCATCTGTGACGGCAAGAAGCCTGTTGCTCTGGCAGGTATCATGGGTGGTCTTAATTCTGAGATCCTTGATACTACTAATGCAGTTATGTTCGAAGCTGCAAAGTTCGCTCATGACAATATCCGTAAGAGTTCCAAGGCTTTGGGCCAGGTATCTGATTCAAGCCAGCGTTTCTCAAAGGGTGTCGACGAATATACGACAGTCATGGCAATGAAGCGTGCACTTCACCTCATCGAGGAACTCGGCTGCGGTAAGGTATCAAAGACTTCTTTCGATATCAATACAGGCAATTCAGTTGAACCCCGTAAGATGACAGTAAGCGTTAAGCAGGTTAACGGCGTGCTCGGAATCACAGTTCCTGATGAAGATATTATCCGTATACTTACAGGTCTTAACTTCGCTCCCGAACTTAACGGAGATGAACTTACCATAGCTATCCCGGGTTACCGTGTTGATATGGAGTCTTACCAGGATGTTGCTGAGGAAGTTATCCGTATGTATGGCTATGAGCATATCGTTCCTACATTCATTCCTACAGCTAAGGTCACAAGCGGCGGCTATAATCTCAAGCAGCGTTCAGAGCTTAAGATCAAGCGTGCTCTCTGTGCTTCGGGCGCTTCCGAAGGTGTTCATTATTCATTCTTCTCACCCTCTGATTTTGACCTTCTCCGTCTTCCTGAAGATGCAAAGGAGCGTACAGCTATCAAGATCCTGAATCCTATCAATATCGATCTTTCACTTATGCGTACGACTCTTGCTCCTCAGATGATCAAGGCTATCGCAAGGAACCAGAAGAATGGTATCCTTTCAGGCCGTATCTATGAGATGGGCAATAAGTTCCTTCCCAAGAGCCTGCCTCTTACTGAATATCCTGATGAGCGTGAGACTATCTGCATCGGTGTTTTCGGTGAGGACGAAGATTTCTATTCGATCAAGGGCCTTGTTGATGTTATATCTGACGCACTTGACGTTGAGTTCGATTATGAGAAGGACAAGAAGACATTCCTTCACCCCGGAAGAACTGCAAAGGTTATCTGCAACGGTGAAGAAGTAGGTTACTTAGGTCAGGTCCTTTATGAGATCTGCGATGAACTCGATATGCGTGTTCCCGCATTTGTTGCTGAGATCGACTTGAGAGCTTTAAGCCAGTATTACGGAAAGGACAGAAAGTTCATACCTCTTCCGAAGTTCCTCGAAGAGAAGCGTGACTTCTGCTTCGTTATGGATAAGTCTGTTACCTGTGCCGAAGTCGAAAAGGAGATCAAGGCATCCTGTGATTACATCACAAAGATCGATCTCTTCGATATCTATGAAGGCCTCCAGCTCGGCCTCAACAAGAAGAGCCTTGCGTTCAGTGTAGTATTTACTCCTAAGGATGAGGAGTTCAAGCCTGAGGTGATCGATGGCTTTGTAAGTACGATACTTAAGAATCTGAACGATAAATACGGAATAACGTTAAGAGCTTAATTCAAATCAAAGATCCCCTGCAGAGATTGCAGGGGATTTTAATTTTGTATGCTATTATCAGGGAAGAACGTGACGCACCATTTTTTGTAAGTCATATGAGGTGTTATATGACCCGTAAAAGATCCGGCCGCCTGATGGCTTTTGCTAGATGCCTTTTTGCAGCGTTGATCGTTGCATTGCTTTTCGCGGGCTCTTTCTCCGGAACAGTTCGTGCTGACACAGGCCCAAAGCGCTCGATAACGATAGAGATAAGTAATCCGCCGGATGAACCGTACTATTTCGCGTTGCTTGAAAAGACCTCTTATAAAGCTGATATCAATTACCATTACGATCATGTAAGGGAAGAAGATGCATGGATCAGGGAACTCTTCTATAACTACGATGAGGATGGCTATAGACTGTTCATTTATGCCGGAAGCACCAATTCCATTAGAAGCTCGGAAGACCAGATGCATGACGGCATTGTCAAATATAACTATATGGTTCCTTCCACTTTCAAGGTTATTGTGATAACAAGAAAGGGCGAAGTTACAGTAAGCGATCCGGTAACTGTCAAAGCATTTCATTCTGAATGCACTTATGATTTTAAATCCAATACCATTAAAGAAGTTTATAAGCCTGATTTTGATGTGACCTATTTCATCGAGATCATTATCTATCTTTCAATAACGGTTGAGATCGAAGGTTTTCTGCTCTTTGCGTTCAGGCTCTTTAACAAAAAGAACCTTAAGCGGTTCATTTTTATAAACCTTGTTACGCAAGGTCTGCTAATGGCCTTTAATACTGTATCCAGGCTTGTTTTTGTTGTAATGCTTAATCATTTCCAGATATGGCTTTGTATGGAAGTTGTTATCACTGCGATAGAGATGATCTATTACAGCAAAAGGCTTGTGAACAAGCAGGGAGAGGTCTCTGTTAAGAGAAATCTCATATATGGCTTTGTGGCAAATCTCGTAAGCGCATTTATTGATCTTCCGATAGTGCTTATTATGATGTTCCTGAAGAACACCATGTAACCTAAACTGTTATAAATAAGTTAATATGGCCGGCAAAAGCAATCAGGCTTTTGACAAACGTTGTAAAATCAATACTTTCAGCAGGTTTTGAACATAGTTTTTAACAGATGTTCACGTTGTCGGTTTTGTCGTAATTTGTCGTACTTTGTAAGATTTTTGAAGCCTCCTTTCATTGTAGAATCACATTCAAAAAAGGAGGTTTTACTATGTCTGCACTTGAATCCGCGATCTGTTTCTCACTAATCCTGGTACTTCTGGCTTTTATGATCTCCGGTCCTGAGGCTATAGCTCTGGACAGTTTTCAGGCAGCCAAAGACGGCGGCAATGAGCTCTTTTACATGGAAATGGACAGGGAGGTTGCTTATAAGAACAAAGTTCATGGCGTCACATGTTATGACACTTCCCCTGAGAAGCTCTGTACTTATCTGACCGGAATCTCAGACAATTTCAGACTCGTATACGGAACTGTTTATGAGTTGTCAAAGGAGGATTCAAATGAAAAAGATAAGTAATCTCAACAGAACAAAGCATGGAGCTGCCTCTGTATTCCTGGCAATAATAATGGCGGCATTGATCCTTGTCGAATGCACATTCTTAGCATTTGTATGGAATCTTGACCGTGCCATGGCAGTAAATACTGCCCTAAAGACAGAGATTGACACGATCTTAAGTGACTATAACAGACAGCTTTACAGCGTCTATGGCGTATATGCATTCACCATGGAAGGTGTTGATGACGAATGCTTCTCGAAGGCTCTTGAGATAAACGGACTGACGGCTGATTCTGAGCTGTTTGTATCAGGAAGGAAAAGGTTCAAGGCTGAAGATCTGAAGAAGGCGATCAATTCATTTTACTGGTACAGAGGTACAGGAATCGCTCTTAAGACTGTAGCTCAGAACTATTCTGAGATGGTTCATGAACTTGATAAGACTGGCATTATAAATAAAGCCGGAAAGTTCATGCAGAGCCCTGCAGCAGGATATCTTGCAAAGATCATTGGTGGAACTGAATCAGCCGAAGAATGGATAAAAAAAGCAGGAGATACGCTTAATATCGATGATCTGGCAAAAGAAGCCGCGGATATGGATGCGATAAGCAAGGATTATAAAAATGCCATAAAGGACTTCGGGATAGACATCAACCTGAATATCGAGAATTTCGAGGCTTTTCTTAAGACGATGTCCAAGCTTGAGAAGACTTTCAGCATTCTTACTGACAATTCCGATGCGGCGTTTACAAAGTTTTCCGTCTCCCATTATTGTGCATATAACTTTGACTGCCACTGCCGTCCCAAGGGGGATACTTCGATCAATGGAGCGGACTTTAAGGCCATTCACGGCAAATCCAAAGCAGACAGCGAATATATCATAACCGGCATGGATCAGGTTCCTGCAGTGCTCGAGATCGAGTATTTTATGTATCATATACTCCTGATCTCCTGCATTCTCAATGACTACATCAATGAAAAGTTCAGGAACACGATGGAGGTTCTGGGACAGGTCATATCGGCCATTATTCTTGCCGTTAGTGAAGGTTCTGTAGATATCGATCCAAGACTAATTGCTGCAGCTCTTACTTTTTGCTGTGCGGTCTTCCAGACTATACCTCTGTTCATTAAGCTCACCCATGGCGATCGGGCCGTGTTGCTCAAATATGAAGACGAGAATCTGATCACATTCAATTACAGGGATATCCTTTATCTTGCTGCTCTTTGCGCGCCGACAGGTACGCTCCTTGAGAGGATGACAAATGTTCTCGAGAGGGATTACGGAAAGCTTTATAAGGGAATAAAGATCGAGACGGACTTCAGGGGAAGTACATATTCTCTTGAGAAGTCATACAGCTTATACGGATAGGAGGAACCTCTAGATGAGACATCTGAAGAATAAGCGCGGTCAGGTAGCTCTGGAAGCTTCCATCGCTTTTACCGTTACATTAGTATTCCTGGCTTCGGTCATCAGTGCAATAGATTATTACCGTACGGATATCCTTATGAGAAGAGCTGTCGAACAGACATGTGAGAGGATGTCACTTCTTTATCCTGTTTCAGTGCCTTCAAGTGATCTGATGTCAGCAGCAGTAAATGCCTTCCCCGATATGGGAATAGGAGACACAAAAGGTGCGGCAGTAATATCGAAGGCGTCATCTGTCGGCATGGGAATAGATGAAGCGACGGGACACACTATAAAAGAGCTGATCCTTCAGGGACTTTTCTCGAAAACTATGGAAAATCAGATCAGGAAAGCCTTTGTGGAGAGGAACGGAGGATCACACTTCTTTGAACCCAAGGATATTGAAGTGTTCTTTAACATCAGTGATTCACATCATGTGATCGAGGTAACGACCGATTATACCGTGGTAACCATAGCAGGCAGGAAGGAAAGGAGCATTTACTCGGTAATACCCCTGTATGGTGAGCCGGTGCTTAACCTTAATGCCTCGCAATCTGAGAAAAACAACACTAAGAAGGATAATATCTGGTCTCTTAGTAATTTTGACAGGGGAGATTCGTTCAGAGAACTATATGGAGCTAATCTTCCAAAGACTTTTCCTGTGATCGATTCGGTGGAAGGCGGAAAAGTTACGGCTATAAGGAGTATCGACCTGACATCTCCTTACTATCAGGATACGACACACATCGAGAAGAAGATAATCTCTGACATCAAGGCAATCAAAGGATTTGAGCCTCAGTCAGCCAGGATTAACGGCAAGACATACAGTGTTGACCGGGTGGATTCAAGATATCTTAAGGTGGTAATACCAAAGAATTCAGGTTCTATAGGCAGGGAAACTGTGGAAAATCTTAAGGGTTATGCCTTTGTTCAAGGGGTTATACTTGAGATCGACGAATATGAGACTTCGGAAAAATACAGTGGCAAGTAACCGGATTCCGCCTTTATTGTATTAAAATAAATAATGCGTTATTATGTATGAGTATGTTTGGAGGTAAGCAAATTGAGACATAATTACAGCGTAAGGCGTCCCGGTCTTGCTAATTCGAAGATAACTACTGACAGATCGTCTTCGCTCTCTATCGGAGATTCTCTGAGAAGGGCAAAGACCAATCTTATATTTTCAAGATTGCTCCTGGGCATGCTCGTCGTGCTCGCTGCCACAGCTATTTTCGCTATAGTCTATCTGGGCTATGCCCAGCCAATCTGGGACTACATCTTAAGAGTCGTATCGTGATAACAGGTTAGGTGACATGATGGACGGCATAAAGGACACTCATTTTACTGAAAGTGAGTTGGAGGAATTAACAGATCTTTATAACGCCATGCTGACTATGAAAGACAGCACTGAGATGCATAAGTTCTTTGTGGATCTCTGCTCGATAAATGAACTTCATTCATTTCTTCATCGTTGGCAGATCGTAAGAAGGATCGAACAGGGCAAGAGCTATGAAGAGATCATCAAGGAGATCTCACCGCTCGATGATCCTGCTGCCGATAAGGCAAATACAGAAAAGAAATCAACCGGCAGGGTTCGTGGCAAGGCCAGATCTTCGACAAAGGTCAGTTCCACGACGATTTCGAGAGTCAAGAACTGCTATGTCAATCCCGATGGCGGATACAGGACGGCACTTAACAGACTTAAGGAAGCTTCCGGAGAGAATAAAGAACAAAACTAAAAGGGTAGAAGTACAACATGGGTTTATTTGAAAGCATTTTCGGCACACACAGCGACCACGAACTTAAGAGAATTAATCCTCTTGTCGACAAGGTATTCTCATATGAGGAGGAGTTTTCCAAGCTCTCCGATCATGACCTTGCAGGCAAGACCGATGAATTCAAGAAGAGATATGAAGACGGTGAATCCCTTGATTCATTGCTTCCTGAGGCATTTGCCACAGTAAGAGAAGCAGCCTGGAGAGTCCTGGGCATGAAGCCTTACAGAGTCCAGGTAATCGGCGGTATCATTCTCCACCAGGGCAGAATCGCCGAGATGAAGACCGGTGAAGGTAAGACACTCGTAGCTACAATGCCTGTTTATCTCAATGCGATTACCGGCAAGGGTGTTCACGTAGTAACTGTTAACGATTACCTCGCAAAGCGTGACTCCGAGTGGATGGGCAAGATCTATAAGTTCCTTAAGATGAGCGTAGGACTTATCATTCACGATATCCCGATGAAAGACCGTAAGAGCATGTATGCATGCGATATCGTATACGGAACAAACAACGAGTTCGGATTCGACTATCTCCGTGACAACATGGTCGTAAGCAAGGATCAGATCGCTCAGAGAGAGCTTAACTACGCTATCGTCGACGAGGTCGACTCTATCCTCATCGATGAGGCAAGAACACCTCTCATCATTTCCGGAAGAGGTACAGAATCATCTGACCTTTACCAGAAAGCAGATACATTCGTTAAGACGTTGAAGCAGTACACAGTTGTCGAGACTGACGATAAGGTCGATATGGATGAGCTCGTAGGTGACGCTGATTATGTTACTGACGAGAAGGCTAAGACATCAGTCCTTACAGCCAATGGTATCGCAAAGGCCGAGAAGTTCTTCAATATCGAAAATCTTTCAGATCCTGATAACTTTGACCTTCAGCACTATATCAACAACGCTTTGAAGGCTAACGGTAACTTCAAGAAAGACCAGCAGTACATCGTACAGGACGGACAGGTCATCATCGTAGACGACTTCACAGGCCGTCTTATGCCGGGTAGACGTTTCAGTGACGGTATTCATCAGGCTATCGAAGCAAAAGAGCATGTTAAGGTCGCTAACGAGAACAAGACACTCGCTACGATCACTTTCCAGAACTTCTTCCGTATGTACACAAAGCTTTCCGGTATGACCGGTACAGCTTATACAGAGGAAGCCGAGTTCAGACAGATCTATAACCTCGACGTTATCCAGATCCCTACAAACAGACCTATCGCAAGAGTTGATGAATACGATGCAGTATTCAAGACAGAGAACGGTAAGTATGCAGCCATCCTTAAGACGGTTAAGGAAGCTAACAGCAAGGGACAGCCTGTACTTGTCGGTACAGTTAACGTCGATAAGTCAGAGCTCCTTTCACGTATCTTCTCCAAGTACGGAATCAAGCACAACGTTTTGAACGCTAAGAACCATATGCGTGAGGCTGAGATCGTTGCTCAGGCAGGACGTAAGGGTGCAGTTACTATCGCTACGAACATGGCAGGCCGTGGTACCGATATCATCCTCGGCGGTAACGCTGAGTTCATGGCTCTCCAGGAAATGAGAAGATTAGGTTATACAGATGATCTTATCGATGCATCAACAGCTCATAACGAGACAGATGATGAACTCATTCTCGAAGCAAGACAGAAGTTCAATGAACTCGAGTCCAAGTATAAGGCTGAGCTTGCCCCTGAAGCAGAAGAGGTAAGAAAACTCGGTGGCCTTTATATCGTTGGTACTGAGCGTCATGAATCAAGACGTATCGATAACCAGCTCAAGGGACGTGCAGGACGTCAGGGTGACCCCGGAAGATCAAAGTTCTTCCTCTCACTTGAAGATGACCTCTTAAGAATCTTCGGCGGTGACCGTGTATCCACGATCTATGAGAGCCTTGGTATTGAAGATGATATGGAACTCCAGGTAAGATCTCTTACAAAGGTTATCGACAGTTCACAGAAGAAGCTTGAAGCTATGCACTTCTCAGCACGTAAGTCCGTCCTCGAATACGACGACGTTAATAACGTACAGAGAACTATCACATATGACCAGAGAAAGCAGGTCATCATGGGTGAGGACGTACATGGTATCTATCTCCAGATGATCGAGCGTGTAGCATCCAGAGTCTGCAACCAGTTCGCTCTCGACGGCAAGATCACATCTACTGAAAGATATTCACTCGGTAAGCTCCTCGAAGAGATCTTCGGACAGCTTCCGTCTGTTCTTCTCGTTCAGGATGACAGCAAGGATATCCCTGATTGTGATGAGCTTGCAGCTCAGATCGCTGATGAGGCTAAGGAGTTCGTTGCAAAGAAGGAAGAGGAGATCACATCTGAAGTATTCCGTGAAGCAGAGCGCCAGATCCTCCTCAGAACAGTTGACCTTAAGTGGATGGATCACATCGATGCATTGGATCAGCTCTCCAATTCCATCAGAATGAGATCTATTGGTCAGCATGACCCTGTTGTTGAATACAAGCTTGAGGGTTCTGCAATGTTCGAAGAGATGAACGAGAACATCCAGAATGATGCTGTTAAGTTCATCATGAGAGCAAGATTCACACCTGAAACACATATCGAAGCTAAGTCAACGGTCAAGGAGATGAAGGAGAGCCATGCAAGCGCTTCAAATGTTACTCCCCAGTCCGCATCCAAGCAGATCGACGGAACAGCCGGAAACAACGCTCCCCAGGCACCTGTAAAGCGTGATTCCTCAAAGGTAGGAAGGAACGATCCGTGCCCTTGCGGTTCAGGCAAGAAGTATAAGGATTGCTGCGGCAAGAAGTAATCCCTGATAAAAGAGATCATAACCGGGTTGGCATTCAAGATGCTGACCCGGTTTTATTTTGGTCTCTTATCTGATAGCAAGAATCAAGACAAAAATATATAATTGACTCATGATCACAGATATTAGCGAATTTATTGATCGTGTTGACGGCGCTGCTGAGTATATCAGGAGCGTTTTGTCTGACCGCGGCATTCCGTCCGTTTGCATTGTTCTGGGTTCGGGTTTGGGACCACTTTCCAAAATGGCAGAGGAGGCCATTGAGATACCTTATAAGGATATTCCCGGATTTCCAGTATCAACAGCACCCGGACATAAGGGTTCCCTTATTATCGGAAAGCTTTCAGGAAAGCCTGTATTCATGATGAACGGCAGATTCCACTATTACGAAGGTTATCCGATGGAGACCGTTACTTTCTATGTCAGGGTAATGGGAAGATTAGGCGTCAAAGCACTCCTTCTGACTAATGCTTCAGGAGGTATCAATCTTGAGATGAAAGTGCCTGAACTTGTTGCCATTACAGACCATCTGTCATTTAATGCAGAGCCTGTGTTAAGAGGACCTAATATTTCTGAATTCGGAACGAGATTCCCGGATCAGTGCCATGTTTACGACCCTGAATTAACGGATATTCTCGTAAACAGTGCACGTGATCTGAATATCAGGATCAGCCGTGGTGTTTATGCATATTCCAAGGGCCCTCAGTATGAGACTCCTGCTGAGATCAGGGCTCTTCGTTTGCTTGGTGCAGACTGCGTCGGCATGTCAACTGTTCCGGAAGCTATTGCTGCTTCTCATATGGGAATCAGAGTTGCAGCTATGTCCTGCATCACTAATATGGCGGCAGGCATTTCGGGCAATGCGTTGTCAGAGCAGGAAGTGCTTGATAATGCGGCACTTGCCTCAGATAACAGCTGCGCTCTCGTTAAAGAGTTTGTAAATAGATTAAACATATAAGAGGTTCCAGATGGGTTCATTTAACTACGAAGTAAAAGACATCAATCTTGCACATTCGGGTATCGAGAAGATCGAATGGGCTTACCGCAATATGCCCGTTCTCCGTGCTATTGAGAGCGAGCTTATAGAGAAACAGCCTTTCAAGGGCATGAAGATCTCTGTATCTGTCCATGTTGAAGCTAAGACAGCTTGTCTTGCAAGAGCATTGGCAAGAGGCGGTGCGGAAGTAGCACTTACAGGCTGCAATCCTTTATCTACGCAGGATGACGTTGCTGCAGCTCTTGCATCTATGGATATCATGAATGTCTATGCCGTTCATGGCGACAGTGAAGAGGAGTACTGGGGAAGGCTTAAGAAGGCTCTTAGCTTCAAGCCTGACATCGTTATCGACGACGGCGGCGATTTTGCACTCCTTCTTCATTCGGAACTTAAGGATATGGCTCCTGATATTCTTGGCGGATGCGAAGAGACTACAACAGGCGTACACCGTCTTGAGATATTAAAGAATGAAGGTAAGCTTCTTTATCCTGTAATCGCTGTAAATGACGCCAGATGCAAGCATCTTTTCGATAACAGGTTCGGTACAGGACAATCCGTATGGACCGCCATAATGGCCACTACAAACCTTGTCGTAGCAGGAAAGACTGTAGTTGTTGCCGGATACGGCATGTGCGGCAGAGGCGTTGCCATGAGGGCTAAGGGTCTTGGTGCGAAGGTCATTGTTACTGAGATCGATCCCGTAAAGGCATGTGAAGCTATCATGGAAGGCTATCAGGTCATGACTATGGATGAAGCAGCACCGCTGGGAGATTTCTTCGTTACTGTTACAGGATGCAAGGATGTCATTGTCGGAAGACATTTCGAGGCAATGAAAGATGGCGCGGTATGCTGCAATGCAGGACATTTCGACTGTGAAGTAAGCGTTGCCGAGTTAAAGAACATCTGCGTTGAAAGTGCTGAACTCAGGAACAACATAATCGGCTATAAGCTTAAGAACGGCAAGACGGTCTGCGTTATTGCGGAAGGCCGTCTCGTTAACCTTGCTTCAGGTGACGGACATCCTGTAGAGATCATGGACATGAGCTTTGCTCTTCAGGCGCAGTCTGCTATGTATATCGCAGGCGGCAAAGAGCGTTTGCCTGTTGATGTATATCAGACACCTGAGGTCATTGATAACCGTGTCGCTGAGATCCTTCTTGATACTAAGGGAATCTCCATAGATACACTTACAGAGGAACAGAAAAAGTATATTAGCTCCTGGGACCTGTAATCTGACTTAAAGAACATTACTGATACCTGCAAAATGGCTTTTGCTGTCTGGCAGGTATTTTTATGCCAAAATCATGCCGCAGGTCCGAAACTTGTTTATTTATATATAAAAAATTATAATATATGCGGAAAAATACGAATGGAGACATGAATAATGGCTTTAAGAAACTTAGTTATAGAAGGCGATCCGCTTCTTCGAAAGACGAGCAGACCCGTTGAAGAGATCTCTCCCAGGATTATAAAGCTCCTGGATGATATGGCTGACACCATGTATTTCGAAGGCAGAGGTATCGGCATCGCTGCACCTCAGGTCGGAGTGCTTAGAAGAGTATTCATCGTTGATGTCGGTGATGAGCACGGACTTATCGAATTCATCAATCCTGAGATCATTGAAATGGAAGGTTCCCAGACGGATAACGAAGGCTGCCTTTCTGTTCCCGGTAAGACATGCGCAGTTGAAAGACCCCAGCATATCAAGGTCAAGGCATTGAACAGAAACGGTGAGGAGTTCGAGCTTGAAGCTGACGACCTTCTTGCCAGATGTATCTGCCACGAGAATGACCACTTAAACGGCATTCTCTTCATTGATAAGTCAGTAGACGGAAAGATCTACAAAGCTGAAGAGAGTGAGGATTAAGTCAGGTGGACAGGCGTGATCTTAAGATAATTTTCATGGGAACGCCTGAATTTGCAGGCACGAACCTCAAGGCACTAACAGGTGCAGGCTTTAATGTGGTCCTGGCTCTTTGCCAGCCCGATAAGCCTGTAGGACGTAAACACATCCTTACGGCTCCTCCGGTAAAGGTTATTGCACAGGAAGAAGGTATTGAGGTCTACCAGCCGGATACCCTTAAGACTGAAGAGGCGCTTAATAAGCTTCAGTCTTATAATGCTGATCTTATCGTTACTGCAGCCTATGGCAAGATCCTTCCGAAGGCTATCCTTGATCTTCCTAAGTACGGATGCATCAACTGTCACGGAAGCCTTCTGCCTAAGAGAAGAGGATCTGCTCCCGTACAGCGTTCCATACTTGAAGGCGACAAGGTAACAGGCATCACTTTCATGAAGATGGATGTCGGCATGGATACGGGTGACATCATAGAGAAGATCGAAGTTGCTATTGATCCTAATGAACATACTGAAAGCCTCATGAACAGGCTTGCTGAAGCAAGTGCCGAAAAGCTTCCTGAGATAATTGACGGCTGGGTTGAAGGAAAACTCAACGCAACAAAGCAGGATGATTCAGAAGCAACTTCATGTCCGCCTATAAGACCTGAGGAAGGTGAGTTCAGCTGGGATCAGGATGCAGCAGATATTCATAACAGAGTTAGAGCTTTGAGCGCGTGGCCCGGCGCATATGTGTTAAAGGGTGAGAATAAGCTTAAAGTCCTTGATTCTGAAGTTATAAGCGAAGATGACAGCCTTATTCCGGCCGATATGAAAGATGTTATGCCGGGCACGGTTGTTAAGGCAAAAGGCGAGAATCTTATTGTTAAGTGCGGCAAGGGTTTCCTTAAGGTCAAGGAACTCCAGCAGCCGGGTGGAAAAAGGCTTAACAGCAGAGATTGCGCTCATAACTTTACTGTCGGAAATCCCATTATCTAACCCTTAGGACAGGAGCAGCAATATGTCTGATGACATTACTTACAAGAAGAAAGAACTTCAGAAGATAATAGCTGACGATAATGAGAGAGAGCTTTGTTTTCTCATGCTCTATTGGGTTTACGAGAAGGATGCTTATTCCAATCTCGTAATCAAAAAAGCTGATAAGATCGCATCCGAACAGGGCAAGAAGATCGACTTTGCGAGAGCTATGCTCTACGGAACGATAACATATACATTCACCATCGATTTCCTTATAAGGCACATTACCAAAGAGGAGACCGAGCTGATGGATCCTGTCTCCAGAACAGCGATCAGAATGGCTGTATGGCAGATCCAGTTCGGCAATAATATTCCTGCATACGCTGCTGTGGATTCTGCTGTGGAGCTTACCAAGAAATACAACCATAAGGCATCAGGTTATGTTAATGCAGTACTCAGAAAGTTTGCTGATGCGCCTGAAGCGAAGCGTTATCTCGAGCAGTTTAAGCCGGGCATAAGAGTCGCGCTTAAGCCTGAGATCTACGGTATCTTCAAGAAGGATTTCGGCAAGCAGGAAGCTTTTGAGATCGGCAAGGCGCTTCTTGAGCCTGCGCATATCACCGTAAGATTTGATGCACATAAAGTTGACCGTGATACCCTGATCAAAGAACTTAAGAAAGAGGGCATTACTGCAGTTAAGGGAAGCTTTATTCCTGACTGTGTTGAGATCACCGGTGGTCTTAACGGTCTTGAGAATACAGAGTGCTTCAATAAGTACGGTATGTTCGTTCAGGGCCAGGGAGCTATGCTCGCTTCCCATGTAGCGCATCCAAGGGTTGCTGATAAGATCCTTGACTGCTGCGCGGCTCCGGGCGGCAAGTCCACTCATATGGCTCAGATGTGCAGGGATGACATTAATATTATCGCTGTTGATATCAATGAATCACGTCTGAAGCTGATCGAAGATAACTGTGAGCGTTTGGGTCTTACATCGATCGAGACCGTTTGTGCCGATGCATCCAAGATCAATAAGGATGACAAGGATTCCAAGAAGTCATATGACATCGTTTTATGTGATGTTCCTTGCAGCGGCCTTGGCCTTCTCGGAAGAAAGCCTGATATCAGGGAAAAGTTCACTTACGATGAACTTGATGAGCTTATTCCTTTGCAGTATTCGATCCTTGAGCATGCCTCGAAAATGGTCCGTCCAGGCGGCACCCTGATCTATTGTACATGCACACTTAATTCCGATGAGAACCAGAACCAGGTGGAGACATTCTTATCTGAACATAAGCGTTTCCATACCGTACCTATAGATAAGTTCCTTCCTGAAGGTATCTACATGGATGACGAGAGACAGGATAATGCGGCTAACGGCATGATCACATTGCTTCCGCACCTGGACAAATGCGAAGGATTCTTTATCTGCCGCATGGAAAGAGATAGAAAGGAAGATTGATCTTGAAAGATAAGTTCTGTCTGGATTTAACTCTTAAAGATCTCACTTTATGGTGTGAGGAAAGGGGCGTACCCAAGTACCGCGCTTCCCAGATCTACGGATGGCTTTCATCAGGAGCGGTAACTACTGATGAGATGACTAATGTACCCAAAAATGTCAGAGCAATGCTCGAAGAAGATTTTATTTTCGGCGGGTTCATATTAAAAGACCATCTGGTATCAAAACTGGACGGCACAGAGAAGTTCGTTTTCGCTCTATATGACGGCAACATAATCGAGACAGTTGCCATGAGATATAAGACAGGCATTTCCGTATGCATTTCCTCACAGGCAGGATGCAAGATGGGCTGTGCTTTCTGCGCTTCGGCCAAGATTGAGTTCGGAAGAAACCTTTCTGCAGGTGAGCTCTTAGCCCAGGTTTCCGTTACGCAGAAGAACCTCGGAGAAAGAGTCAGAAGCGTTGTCATTATGGGAATCGGAGAGCCTTTTGACAACTACGATAATGTTATGGGCTTTATCAGGCTCGCAAACGATCCTGACGGCTTAAATCTCGGAGCAAGACATATTACTCTTTCAACATGCGGACTTGTGCCCAAGATCGAACAGTTTACCAGGGAAGGCCTTCAGGTCAATCTCGCTGTTTCGCTCCATGCTCCGAACGATGAGTTAAGAAAACAGCTCATGCCCGTTGCCAAGGCATATTCCATCGAACAGCTCATGAAGGCTTGTAAAGAATATACTGACGCCACGAACAGAAGAGTTACTTTCGAGTACAGTCTTTTCGCCGGCGTAAACGATACGCCTAAGTGCGCTGCAGAACTCGTGAAGCTCTTAAAGGGCGGACTCTATCACGTAAATCTTATAGCCGCAAATAAAGTGCCGGGTACGGTATTCCAGTCTGCTTCTCCTGCAAAGGTCAAGCAGTTCAGGGATATTCTTGAATCAGGCGGCATAAATGCTACTATAAGGCGCGAGATGGGAAGTGACATCATGGCTGCCTGCGGACAGCTTAGAAGGGGAACAATAGAGGCATCAAGATGACAGCTTACGGAATGAGTGAGAAAGGCCCTGTCAGGGAAATGAATGAAGACAGTTTTGCTTACGAGAAGGTTGGCAATTGTCTTTGCCTGGCTGTTGCTGACGGTGTAGGCGGTGAGGCTTGCGGCGAGATCGCGAGCAGGATCGCCGTAGATTCTGTTATCAGTGAATTCAAGGAAAGCCTGGCTTTTGTAAAGGACAGGGAGGAGCTCCCCTCTTATCTTAAGACTGTTTTTAATAAAGTTAATATCAAGATCCTTCACGACTGCCTGGAACACAGGGAGCGTATGGGAATGTGCACCACGCTTACCGTAGCTCTGATCAAAGGAACTGAGCTTACGGTGGCTCATATAGGTGATTCCAGGGGATATCTTCTGCACGGTTCTGAGCTTATCAAGCTTACTGATGACCATAATGCGGCTGCAAAGCTCGTAAAACAGGGCATCATCACCGAGACAGAGGCAAAGCACCACCCCGGCAGGAACAGACTCTTAAAGGTGCTTGGTGACAACCAATACCTTATTCCGGACATTTACAGTTATAATATTAACTATGGTGACCTGGTCTTCCTGTGCTCAGACGGATTGTATTCGTTCATGAGCGACGAGCAGTTCAAGGCCTGCACCGGTGAAAGGAATAACCTTAAGAGTATATGTGAAAAACTCATTGCTACTGCCATTGATGGCGGAAGTAGTGATAATATTACGGTTACAATAGGCAAGGCTGAACACCTTACCGAACTATAAGGAGATAATATGGCAAATCAGGTTCACGGCCCGGAGGGCATGATATTTGCGAATAAGTACAGGATCGTCAAGCTTATAGGCTCAGGCGGTATGGCTAATGTATATCTCGGAATCGATATGAATACCGGCGTAAACGTTGCCATCAAGATCTTGAAGCCGGAGTTCTCATCAGATGATGAGTTCATCAGAAGGTTTGATGCTGAAGCAAAGTCTGTTGCTTCACTGAACCATTCCAATATCGTAAAAGTATACGGAGTAGGACACGAAGGTAACTTCAGATATATCGTTCAGGAATATATCGAAGGCATTACCGTAAAAGATCTTATCAGCCAGAACGGACACCTTGACTGGCGTAATGCTGTGCCGATCGTCATTCAGATCGGACTTGCGCTTGATTACGCACACCAGAACGGCATCGTTCACAGGGATATCAAGCCTCAGAATATCCTTATCTCACGCGACAGGGTCGCTAAGATAACGGACTTCGGTATCGCACGTGCCGCTTCATCGACAACGATCACGATGACAGGCGTTCAGATGGGTTCTGTACATTATTTCTCACCTGAACAGGCAAGAGGCGGTAATGTAGGTCCCCAGTCTGATATCTATTCGCTTGGTGTAACACTTTTCGAGATGGTTACCGGAAGACTTCCTTTCGACGGAGATTCCAACGTAGCTATCGCTGTTAAGCACCTTCAGGAGACACCTCCGGTTCCTTCATCGCTTATGCAGGGCATCCCGAAGGGTCTTGATTCCATCATAGCCAAGTGTATGCAGAAGTCACCCGAGAGACGTTATCAGACAATGCGTCAGCTCGTAACTGAGCTCGATTCCTTGCTCGTTGATCCTAACGGTATCTATGGTGTTATCAGCAATGCGCCCGAAAAGGCAGCATCTTCAGAGACCAATATCTCATTCAGACAGGATCCTGAATATGAGAAGATCACTGAGATCGAGAAGAGTGCCGAATCAAGACGTATCTCAAGATTCAGGGATAATATCCTCCTTGCTCTTATCGTCGTCGTTATCGTCGGTTTCCTGATCGGTATCGGTATTCTTGTTATCAAGGCTGTCGGAAATGCTACGCAGATCCAGCAGAATACTGACTATGAAGTAGAGAACTATGTCGGTCTTACAGCTGATGAAGTCATCAAGAAGCTTGATAATGCACAGGTCTATTACACGATCGAATATGAGAAGACTGATGCTTATGAGCCTGGTATCGTTATCAGGCAGAGCATCAACGAAGGTGTTGTTATCTCTACGACTAATAAGCTGAGCCATCTCGTTATCACAGTATCTTCTGCTGACGAGTCGATCATCCTGCAGGATTATTCAAACAGCAACTATAAGAATGCTTATACAACACTTAAGAACTTAGGTCTTGAAGTATCACTCCGTCCTGAGCCTTCTGATAAGGTTGAGCCCGGTATGGTAATCAGGACTGAGCCTGCAGCAAATACACAGATGTTAAGAGGCGAGACGGTTATCATTATCTACGCAACTGAGCCTACATCTTCCATCGTTCCTGACGTTATCGGTAAGACGGTTGCTGAGGCTGAGTCCAAGCTCAAGGAAGCAAATCTTAATTATTCTGTTGAAGGTTCACCTGAAGTACTTGCTCTCGATAAGAAGAAGCAGTACATCATCATCACGAACCCTGTAGCAGGTACTTCTGTCGCAAGAAAGACATCCATTAAGCTCTATGTCGGTACGAAGGAAGACTACCAGAACGGCGGTACTCCGACACCTACACCTCCGCAGGCCGAGATCAAGACTGTTGTTAAGGGCAATGGCGGTACCATAACAGGCGCCGGCAAGTACGATCTTAATACCCAGGTAACGCTTACAGCTACAGCTGCTCCGGGATTCAAGTTCGAGTACTGGGAAGATGCTTTGGGCAATATCGTTACATATTCTGCAAACTACGCATTTGTAGTAAAGGAAAGTGCAACATATACAGCTGTATTCTCACCTCTTCCTACAACGCCGCCGACGAACACGCCTGTTCCGCCTCCGCCGACGAATACACCTGTTCCGCCTCCGCCGACGAACACACCTGTTCCGCCGCCGCCGGGACCTGGTCCGGAAGATCCGAATAAGCCGGGTAATGAAGGCTGATCACAGTAATTGATGGCTGATACGGAATTTTACAATGGAGTTATAACTAAAGGAGTGGGCGGTGTTTACACCGTTCGCTTCTTTGTTGATAGCGGATATAAATACGGCCAGTGTGCTGCACGTGGCGCGTTCAGGCTTAAGGGCATCAAGCCTGCAATAGGTGACAGGGTAACGATCATGCCTTCAGGTGATCCTGACGTCGAATACGTTATCACTGACATTGAGGAGAGGACGAGCTTTATAGCAAGACCTCCTGTTGCTAATCTGTCAGTTATGCTCCTAACGTTTTCGGTTACGAATCCAGAACCTGATCTGACACTTCTTGATAAGATGCTTCTGGTCTGTTCATTAAGGAACATCAAGCCGGTTATAATATTTACCAAGAGCGACTTAAGTGAAGGTGAAGGCGAAAAACTTTGTTCAGTTTATACTAAGGCAGGCTATGAAGTTCTTATATCTGCACCTTCAAAGCCTATTACCAAAAATGATCTAAAGGATATAATAGGTGATGGAATTGCCGCTTTTGCAGGACCTTCCGGAGTCGGCAAGAGTACGCTGTGTAATTCACTCCTGGGTTATGACCTTATGGAGACCGGTGAAGTAAGTGCCAAGATCAAGCGTGGTAAGCATACGACAAGGCATGTTGAACTTCACGAGTTCATGGACGGTTTTATCTGTGACACACCGGGATTTACCTCGCTGTCACTGGAAGATCAGGGCGTGGATTACAGGGATGTCCTTTTCGGATATCCTGAGATAACTGCTACTGCTACAGGCTGCAGGTTCGATGACTGCTCACACCGTAAGGAAGACGGCTGCGTCGTAAGAAATGCTGTTGACGAAGGCGTGATCGATGCCGGACGTTATGAAAGATATAAGAGCTTTTACACGGAGCTTTACGATAATAGGAATAACTATAAGCATAGGAGAAAGCAATGAAAGATATTGAGATAGCACCTTCGATCCTTGCTGCGGATTTCGGCTACCTGATGAATGATATCAAATCAGTCGAGAATGACTGCGAGTATCTGCACATAGATGTTATGGACGGTCATTACGTCAACAATATCTCATTCGGTATTCCTGTTATCCAGTCCATACGTAAATATACGGGCATGAAGTTCTATACGCATCTTATGATCACAGAGCCCGAAAAGTATATCAAGGCATTTGCTGACGCAGGTTCAGACAATATCACATTCCATGTTGAGTGCGCAAAAGATCCTGCCAAGCTCATAGATGAGATCAAGTCCCTTGGCCTTACAGCCGGTGTCGCTATCCATCCTGATACTCCTATCGAGAAAGTTTTCCCTTATATCGGAAAAGCAGATATCATCCTTGTCATGACTGTCTATCCGGGCTTTGGCGGTCAGGGTTATCTTAAGTCATCCGGGGAGAGGATCGCCAAGCTCAAAAAAGCGATCGATGATGCAGGATGTGATACTGTAATCTCCGTTGACGGCGGTGTTTCCAATTCCACTATCAAAGAGATCTACGATGCAGGTGCGAGATTATTTGTTGCCGGCAGCTCAGTATTTAATTCTGAAGACCGTTCCAAGGCTGTTCAGGATCTTATCAAATGCGCTACGTTATCGTAACAGGCGGACCTTTGCCTGATAAGGCTTCAGGAGTCATTGATTCCTATAATTCTGAAGATTCTTTGCTGATCGCATGCGATGGCGGATGCGACTTTCTTGTGCGCCATAATACTGTTCCTGACCTTGTCGTAGGAGATCTTGATTCAATTACATCTGAAGGTCTTGAATTCATTAAGGCGAATAACATTCCTGTCGAGAAATATCCTGTCGAGAAGGACTGGACTGATTCTGAGATCGCACTGAATAAAGCCGGTCAAGAAGATGAAGTCATCTTTGTATGTCCCTTGTCTGCAAGGATCGATCATGTGATCGCAAATCTCTGTCTCGCTTTAACGATCAGGGGCAGAGGTACTCGCATTGTTGTTACTGACGGTGATACATATTGCTATCCGCTGAACGGAGAAGATGAAGTAAGCTTTGGTGTAACTGGTTTTGGCGGAGATGTGTCTGTATCACTTATACCTATGGACTTTGATACTCCTGTTACCGGTGTTACGACCGAAGGTTTATATTATCCGCTCGAAAATGCCGAGCTTAAGGCAGGTTCTTCTTTCTCGTTTTCGAACCATCCGTCAGTAGGCGTGACATCCGCAAAAGTTTCCATAAAAACAGGACGGCTGACAGTTGCCGTTTCCAGAGCAGTCTGAAAAGTCTAAAACGCCGTTACCATAAGGCTTTGAGACTGTTTTCGATTTTTGAAATGTGATTTTAGGGTGCCAAAATTGAGACTTTTGGCTATTGAATGAGACTCCAAAACCATTTAAACTTATGATGCAAATGAATGAACGCATCCTTCGGGGTGCGTTTTTTTATTGCCATTTTTTATACGGAGGTTTCTACCATGATGAATTACGAGAACTTTAAGAAGAGGGTAATGCGTGAGTTCCTGGACTACATGCCGGAGAGATACTCTGACTGTGAGCTCGAGCTTAGAAAAGTCCCGAAGGTAAACACTGTTCTTACCGGTGTTGTTATAAGACCGAAGGGCAAGCCGAGGTCTTACTGCAGCCCCACATTCTATATGGAAAGAATGTACGAGCAGTATCTTGAAAGCGATTCTTTTGAGAAGGTAATGGCTAATCAGGCGATATATCTTGAAGAGTCTTTGAAGTATCTGCCGAAGGATATAATAACACTGGATTTTACGACTATCAGGGATAAGATCGTTTTCCAGGTCGTTAATACAAAGGAGAACCGTGAGATGATTGAGCTTTGTCCCCACAGAGATCTCATGGACCTGTCGATAGTTTACAGAGTTATCGTAAGCGTTGATGAACATGGCGTATCGGGTTTCCTTATCACTAATGACATAGCTGAAGCTGAAGAGCTTTCGGAGAAGCTCCTGTTCAGCCTTGCAAAGAAGAATACCAAGAAGATATTCCCGTTTAAGAGTGAGAGGATCGAAGAGACGATGTGTCGCATGATGAGACGCTGGGGTTCTGAAGAAAGAGATGCGGAGATGGCGTTCCCAGGTATGCAGGATGTTCCCGAAAAGGAAAGAGTATATGTGATCAGCAACGAGTTCGAGTTCTTCGGAGCCAATGCTCTTCTGTATTCTGATGTCCTTGGAAAAGTAGTTAAGAAGATCGGTACGGATTGCTATATACTGCCGTCATCAGTTCACGACCTCATCGTGCTTTCCACAGATGTTTTCAGCGAGAGATCCAAGCTTATAAATCTTGTTAAGGAGACAAATAAGGAACATGTAAAGAACTCTGACAGACTGTCGGACAGTATCTATCTGTACAGCATAGTAGACGGTTCTTTGCAGCGAATTAAAGACCCTGTGGAGGAAGCATCGTGATATATAAACATTTATCGAAAACAAAGACCAGGATAGTATCCGGAATAATAGCGGCGACGATAGCGATAAGCACGTTGCCGTTTTTTATTGGCACAGACAAAGTTAGTGCGGCAGTCTTGAGTTCAAATGCTCTTGTAACGACAGCAAATACAAAGGCCGCCGGCTATAAGACTGAAAAAGCATTCAGAGATGCGATCCTGGCTGCCTGCAAGAAGATGGACGGCGTCAAATACCAGTGGGGCGGCGGAGGCTGGAACGGCATAGACTGCGCCGGTTCAGTCAGTCTTGCTTACAGTGTTGCTCTTAAGACTGCCAAGATAACTGGTACATCAGGTTCATACGGCAATAAGACTTTGTCTTATACAGGCGGAGGGAATCCCGACAAGTATGGTTTTTACAGGCCGGGCTTTGCAGGGATCAAATCAACATTTACTAATGCATTGCTCAAGAACAGAGGTATCTCTCCCAAGGAGAATAAGTTTTCGAGCTTTGACACCAACGGAAAAAAGGGCATTCAGAATGATGAGTGGGTAAAGATCATTAAAAAATACGGGTTCAAGCCCGGTGACATGATCATGTGGTGGAACGACAATAACGATAAGACGAACGCCCAGCATATCACTATCTATGCCGGAATAGAAAATGGTGTGGCAAAGCATTGGACAGCAAGCTCCACTTCAGGACATTTCTGTAAGAAGTCCCTGGCTTCAAGCACATCAGAAGCCGGAAAGGGAAGCTTCACCGGTTTTATGGCTCTTAAAGCAACTGCAATGGTTGACAACGCCTTTGCCGGGTTTACTTTGGATAAACGTGATCCTTCAGGAATTAACTATACCGGTGCAGTCTTTTCGGTCTTTAAAGATCCTGAGCTTAATACCAAGGTCGGTGAATTAAGAGATGATAATGCTGACGGAGTATATACGGATTACTATTCGCTCAGCGGTTCATCTTATACCAGGAAAAAGTATCAGCTTACCAAGAGCGGAAATAATTATGCGGATACGCTTTATATCAGGGAGACAAAAGCACCGCAGGGTGTGATCCTTGCAGACGGCACTAAGATAAGCCTTACTGATAGCGAAGGGAATGTACCGGATGTCTATAACTTTGCAGATCAGAATGTGTATGTTGTTGTGATCAGTCTTAGCGGAGTCGACGGTTCAAAGGGCAAACTCGATTATTCAGTTAAGAAGATCGATGGAAGTGTATTGTACCAGACTTCTGTCAGCGGTTATGCCTATACATCGGGGACGGATGTGATCCTGATCACGAACATGATAACAGATGACGAGACGGCCGGAAGAGGAAAAGGCGCCGGCCTGTTTACAGAAGCCAGCAGCCTGTCACTCGAAAAGACTACAAAAACTGATTTTGATGTAACCACAACTGTATTTACGTTGTCTGAAGGTGAGAAGACTGTAGCTGTCTATAAGTATGCTGACGGAAGCTGGAACTGGTATGACGTAAACAATACGAAGTGGCCGGGAACTGTCTTCCCGATCAAATACAGTACTGAATATACGGTTACAGAGAGATTTGCAAAAGAAGCATTCAGTTGCATCGACGGAAGTACTATTGATTATGAGTACTCAAATGATTCCGGCTGGACTTATATTGAAGATTCAGCTTACCAATACACATTCAAAACTGAAGGTCCTGAGTCGAAGAGCACATATTCATTTGCAGTTGAGAACAACCGCTATTCAGGAAAACTTCAGGTGCTTAAGAATGTAGCAGACGAAGACGATACAAAGGACGGATTTGTCTTCGAATTATGGAATAAAGATAAGACCAAATTATTAGCGAAAGGAGTGTCAGATAAAGATGGAAGAGTACTATGGGAAACAAAAACCGGGAATAGTCTTGAGTCATTTAGACTTCCAACCGGAGTATATGTACTTGCAGAGATTGTCCCTGATAGAGGGTATATTGATACTTCGAATGCATATACTTACAAGGTCCCGGAAGGCTTCGAGGATGGCAAAGATGGTAAGTGGTACAAGGAGATCCGGATTGGAGCGGAAGAGGTCACGGAAAGCGTCACAAACGACAGAACCGAAGTTACAGTCAAAGTCATGAAAGCATCTGAAGACGGAGAGAATAAAGGAGTCCGTTTCAGTGTCTATTACGGCGGAAAAGATGAAGAACCTTCCTGGCAGGAAAAAGCTATTGCAGAAGGCAAAACAGATTCAAACGGAGTAGTTGTTTTCAAGCATCTTCCGACAGGATGGTACAGGATCGACGAAGATATAAAGCCCGTGTATAAAGCGGTCTGGGATGACGGTTCCACAGGCCGATCCAGAATGATCAGACTTACGGACGATGATGACAACAAGACGGTTCAGGTAAAAGCAACGAACAAGATAGACATAAAGCCTGCCATATCCACAGAACTTGCAGACGGGAATATGTCCCACGATGTGTCCTGTGGTAAAAGCATTATCCTTACGGACAAAGTCCACTTCGAGAATCTTATATCAGGTTATGAGTATAAGATCACAGGTTCTCTTATAGATAAAAGAACAGGAGAAGTATTTAAAGATAAAGAAGGCAATGAGTATAAGACAAGTGCGACATTCATTGCCGATGAGACTTGTGGTGAACTTGCAAAAGACGAGCAGGGCAGGGATGTCGTATTCGGAGATATCGAGATAAAGTTTAATGTTGATACAGCTCTTTTGTATTCGCTTTTCTATGAGCAGGGAGAGTCTTCGTTATCTGTTGTCTGCTTTGAGACATTGTCATTCAGAGGGATCGTAATAGGCGAACACAAAGATATTGAAGATGAGAAGCAGACAGTAAAGGTGTCAGTAAAGATATCTACCAGTGCTTCTGACAGTAATACCGGAAGTGGCATTCTTACTTATTCGGATGTTGTCGGTATTAATGACAAGGTGTCTTATGAAGGCCTTAATCCAGGAGAATCTTATGTCCTGACAGGCACGCTTATGGATAAGTCTACAGGTAATCCTTATATGGATTCTGAAGGAAACGCATATGAAGCAGAGAAGATATTTGTGCCTGAAGCCTCTTCCGGTTATGTGAATGTAAGCTTTAAAGATATTAAGGTTCCGCTTGATCCTGTCGAGGTGGTAGTTTTCGAGACATTAAGACCTGAAGGTTATGACAAGCCTATAGCTGAGCATAAAGATATTGAAGATAAAGATCAGACATTAAAAAGGCCTTCGTGCAAGACTGTAGCAACTACAGTAAAGGGCGATAAGGCGTTCCTTAATGATTCCGTAGTCACGTTGGTGGATCATGTAAGTTATCAGAATCTTGAGCCCGGAAACACTTACTATGCCAAAGCAACATTATTCTTAACTGACGGAACAGGTGTCGAGAATAACGGTACTGAAGTAGTATCTCTTCAGAAGTTCGTTCCGCTTGAAGGAAACGGGATGGTGGATGTAACGATCAAGTTCGATTCAACTGGCCTTTCAGCGGGAGATACAGTAGTTATCGTGGAGAATATCTACGATATGTCTACCGATGAAGAAAAGCTAATGGGTATTCAGACTGAGGATATACGAGTTATATCTCATGAAGATCTGAATAACAAAGACCAGAGTCTTTCGGTTACGGATATCCCTATTTCAGGTGAAGTCACGAGCAATGAGACGATAGCAGGACTGGTCGTTTTCTTTATTGCAACAGGTGCGGCTGCTGTAGCTGTCGTAATTGAGATCAGGCGGAAAACGATGAAGAGGAATTACAGAAGATGAAAAAGAGCCTGAAAGGATTAGTGATCCTATTAATTGTCATTCTTTTCGCATTCTCGTTCCTGGCGATGTCAAAAGAATATGCAAAGTCATATGTAAGACAGAGTGTTAAAGAAGAGATAATAAAAGAATCTGATAGTGAAGATATGACTTATGAGGTCCCTGCAGGAAACTTCCTTGCAATTACAGGTGAAGAAAACGGCGGTGATGATGGTGTTCTGGACAGCTGGATCAGGATTGCAGGTTATGTAAGCGGGAATACAGGCAAGACAGAAAAACTGCACATGATCGGAAGGCTTAAGATCCCTTCATTAGATATTGATGAACCTGTGTGGAAAGAAAACTCTGCTCTGGCAATGCGTTATGGCGTGATCCTTATGGATGACAAAGCAGGATTAGGTTCAGAAGGAAATGCCGTCATTGTAGGCCACAGAAATACTGTAACTCATACTGTCTTTGATAAGCTTCCAAAGATAAAGAAAGGCGATACGGCAATAGTGATCACTCCTGATGGAGAAGAACAAAGATATAGGGTGAACGGTACTTATTACTGTTCACCCTATGAACTTCAAAACTATGTAGGATCTTCGAGCGAATATCCCGTCATGATCACCCTGGTCACTTGTGCCAGGGAAAAAGGCAACAGCTGGCGCTTTATAGCCACGCTGATACCTGAGTGAAGATCAAAGCTCTGCTCTGTGGCTTATGCCGAGTTCCTCTGCGACTGCGAAGAATGCCTTTCTGGAGTTTCTGATAGAGACTTCGGAAACACAGAAAGCAAGGCGGCAGTAGCCGGGACGTGCGAAGCTTGAGCCCTTAACAAGAAGGAGATTCTGCTTTGCGCAGATCTTGGAGAATTCCTCATCGGTCAATCCCTTAGGAGTATTCATGAAGATGTAGAGTGCGCCGTTAGGCTTAACTGCATCAAAGCCGGCATCGATAATGTTGGAGTAAAGAAGGTTCCTTCTGTTCTCGTAGTTAGCGACATCAACTTTTGCATAGATTGCCTTCTCGATGACTCTCTGCCAGATTGCAGGTGCGTTGACGCTTCCGAGCGTTCTGTTGGAAAGAACGATAGCGCCTGTAAGATCAGCGAAGTCTGCACACTTGGGTGATACGAGTGTATATCCGATTCTCTCGCCTGGAAGTGACAAAGACTTGCTCCATGAGAAGCAGATGATGAGGTTGTCGATATACTTGAGAGCAGCAGGGACTTCAGCTCCGTCGTAAGCGAGATCGATATAAGGCTCATCAGAGATCACATAGATAGTGTGATCCTGCTTCTTGAGCATATCGTTAAGCTCAGTAAGGAGCTCTGCGGGATATACAACGCCGGAAGGGTTGTTAGGTGAGTTTACGATGATCGCCTTTGTTCTGGAAGTGATGGCCTTTTCGATATCAGCGATAACGGGCATGAAGGAATCGTCTGTCTGTACGATTACGACCTTGCCGCCATGGTTAGCAACATAGCCGTTGTATTCCATGAAGTAGGGTGCCAGAAGGATGACTTCATCTTCAGCATCAAGGATGGAATGAAGGACATCGTTCATTGCAGATGCAGCACCGACTGTCATGCAGACTGCGTCAGGGCCGATCTCGATTCCTGCTTCCTTGCCGCGCTTTTCAGCAACGATCGTACGTGTTGAAGGATAGCCTGCGTTAGGCATATATCCGTGCATGCCGGGAACGGGATTCTCAGCCAGGTCCTTAAGAGCATCGAATACTTCCTTCGGGGGCTCTAAGTCAGGATTGCCGATAGAGAAGTCATAAACGTTATCAGCACCATAGATAGCCTTAAGTCTTCCGCCTTCTTCGAACATCTTGCGGATCTCTGAACCGCCCTTAAGAGCTTCAGCCATTTTCTTTGAGATCATAGTAATACCTCTGATTCTTAAAATTATAGGAATAAATATAGCACAAATAAGATGGAAACGCAGATGTGTTATAGCAAGAAACTGTCATTCTAATCCAAATCACTTGATATTACATGTTTGGATCATATTGAGGTCCTATATTTAATCCTGATCATCGAAAATAGCGTGTGTTGATTAGAATTGGGCTTTAGAACTAATCCAAGTCTACTAAATCATAAGTTTGGATTAGATATAAGGATTGAAAGCTAATCCAAACCGCTGAGTGTGGACAGATTGGATCAATACCATATCAATTATCTATTTCAATCACCTGAGGATTATAAGTTATATGGAGGAAAGAATGAACACCAGACTACATAGTATTATTAATGAACGGATAAATGTGATAGAGCTTACTTCGAAAGCTGTCCGGAAGAAACTCAGTTCCTATCCGGAAGGAAGGATCAAGGTTTGCCGGCAGGGAAAGAATGTTTACTACTATTTCATCAGTAGTACTAATGAGACAAGACTTTTGAAGAAAACTGATCAACGGCTTACTAGTGATCTGCTTCAAAAAGGCTATTATGAACAAGTAATAAAGGCTTTGAATAATGAGCTGAATGTATTGACGAAGGCTGACCGCAAATATCCGGAACTGGTAGCTGAAGATATTTATAATCAGTTGTCAGATGACCGGAAGAGATTCGTAAAACCTATTGTTCTTTCAGATGAGCAATATAGAGACAGATGGCTTGCTCAGAAATATGATAAGAAACCAATCGCCGAAGCGTATTCATATAACAGGACTCTGAAAGGAGATATTGTCAGGTCAAAGTCAGAAGTGATAATTGCTGACAGGTTGTACTTAAAGAATATCCCTTACAAATACGAGTGCCCGTTAATTGTTGACGGCAAAATCATTCATCCGGATTTTACGATTTTGAGAATGAGTGACAGGAAAATAGTGTATTACGAGCATTGCGGCAGAATGGATGATCCTGATTATTCAAGGGATATGGTTTTAAGGTCCAGAGATTATTCTCGTGAAGGTATTTTTCAAGGTGACAGGTTATTCTATACATTTGAAACTTCGAATATGCCTTTGGACATAAGCATACTTGATAGAATGATAGAACAGAATTTCCGTTAATGGATAATAGTGTCAGAGGATTATAATCACGGTCGAAAAGAAGATCGCGATTATGACAGTGGATCGCGGTTATGCCTGAACGTCAGGTAATGCTGCAGAGTTCTCGACTTCGTATTCAGGATGCTGAAGTCTGCTTACGAAGAAACGTTCGGACATCGGCTTATCGTAGAAGAAAGACTGGAAGAGATTACAGCCGCACATCAAGAGATCGTCAGCCTGCTTCTGTGACTCGACACCTTCGCAGATTACCTTATAGCCAAGAGTATTGGCGAGGTTGATCATGTCGTTGGCGATGATACGGCCTCTCGGATCTTCCGGGTCGAATCTGTCGGCATCGATCTTAACATAGCTTGCTTCCATATCGTGGAGAAGGGTAAGCGTTGACTGGCCAGTGCTGAACTTATCGAGCGTGACAAGAACGCCAGCTTCACTCAATGTGTGGCTTACGTCCTTAAGGACAGGCATTCTCTGAGTAAAGTCAGGCTCTGAGAATTCGATACCGATAAGGTTGTGATCAACACCATATTTGTCTATTACTTCAAGGATGTCATCAGCGATAGCCGCATTGAAGAGGTGACGGCCTGAGAAGTTTACTGTGATAGGAACGATCGAGAGACCCTGTTCCTGCCAGGATTTGATATTCTTGCAGACGTTTTCAAGAACATAGAAGTCGATTTTGGTAACGATACCTGAATCAGTAGCAAGAGTGATGAATTCCTGAGGCGCGATGATCTTGCCGTCCAGGGGCCATCTTGCAAGCGCTTCTGCGGCGTGAAGGGCGGGCTTACCCTGGAGACTGATTACCGGCTGATAGTAGATCAGGAACTTGTGCTCGTTAAGAGCTCTGGTCAATGTCTCGGTGTTATTGTGATTGGATTCGTTGATGGCATCTGAATAGTAGACGATATCAACGTTATTCTTTTTTGAATAACTGAATGCCTGTGAGCATTCGCCCATTACGTGATTTCCGAAGCGGTGGTTCGAACGGATCGTCGTGATTCCTGCTCTGCAGTTGAAGATGTGTTCGAATCTGTCGCCGCCGTAAGTCAGTGTGACAGGAACTGAAGCTATGAACTTCTCAAGTTCAGGCAGACGGGAAGTGATAACGACTACAACGAAGTTATCGCCGCCAAGATGAACTGCAAATTCGCCTCTGCTCTCATCAGCGAATGAATTGAGCTTGGCACCGAACATCTTGATAGCAGAACCTGCGATGTCGGAACCGAAATATCTGTTGAGCTGGTTAACGTGCTTGATATTAACGAAAGCAACGGAGTATCTGGTAGCTGATCCGTCAGTGAACATCTCGTCGAATCTTGCGAAGAGGTAGTTCTGGTTGTGCATACCGAATTCTATATCGTTGTTGTAGATGAAAGAATACTGGCTGCTTAATCGCATGACAGAGATCCTGCTGGCGACGCTCTCGCTGAATACCTGCATAAACTCTTCCTGCTCGACGGTCTTCTGGGGAGGGAATTGCTTGTAGGTGAATCTGATTACGACTGTGACTGAATCATTGCCGCCAAGTATTATCTCGAAAAATTCCTGACCGACATTGTCGGAAAGATAATCGACATTTTTGGATACAGGCTTGCCGCTGATGAATACGGTATCTTCGATCTTCGCGATGGACAGATAGTCGGCAAACTTTGCGAATTTATCGTTGAACTTACAATCGGCGCATTCGTCGAGAGTATCAAAGAAAGTTTTTATGTCAGGTATGCCTGCGATCATGATCTGTCCTTTATTTATAATTTTCAATTTTAAGTCACTTATAGAACTATTACAACTTTTAAATTAATTATCAAAAAAATAAGATACTGAGGTTTACATGAAAACAAAAAATAAAACATTCAAACAATACATCGGAGCTGCCGGCGAAGATGCTGCCGTAAAGCTCCTTAAAGACAAGGGTTTTAATATCCTTAGGCGCAATTACAGAGTCCACAATGTCGGTGAGATAGACATAATTGCCGAGAAGGATTGGGATATCCATATAGTCGAAGTCAGGACAAGACTGAATATCGGATCTTATCCTGATTCGGCTGAGTCTGTCATCTGGACTAAGAGGAAGAAGGTGATAAGAACAGCTGAACGCTTTGTCGCTGAGTTTGGCTTGTATGATAAGAATCTGGTTTTCGAAGTGGCACAGGTAACGCACGATAATGCAGGGAATATACAGCGGATAGATTTTATCCCGTTCTGATGGCAGGTTTTTCCGTAGTGATATAATGGTGCAAGTATTTGGAAAAGGAGATAGGTAATGGCTGAGTTCTTGCTGATTTGTCCTGCGCTCATCGCTGTAATAACAGCGTTTGTTCTTATGATCAAATTCCGTAAGACAAACAAACCGGAAAAGCTATCTTTAGTCTTTGCTGTTATAGCTCTCGTTTTCGGAATCTCGTTTATATGCTTTTCGATTTTCCCGTTTGAGTATACCGGCGAAAAGGGTCTCGATTATATAGGACAGGCCATGGCTTGGGCCATGATCATGAATGCGATCCAGATATCTTTATTTGTTGCTTATCTCAGCTTCGCCATTGCCGGTACGGTATATTCTTTCAAGGCGTTTAAGGATAAGGACAATAGGAAAAAGGGCATCCTGGCGCTTGTTGTTGCCTGGGTGTGCGGAGTGTTAATCGGAAGCATAATTACAGTAAATGCCATCTCTGACATGACTAACAAAAAGAATATAAGTGTAGATGTTAAGGATGTAGCTGTAACCAATGACAGTGAAGGCAAAGCAGCTGTGGTCTTCACGCTTGAGCTTCATAATGGCTCGAAAAGATCTATCACATACCTTTCTTCAGTTTATGAAGAAGTAACACAGTATGATCTTACAATATACTATACGCCGGTCACGGATCTCCTGGATGAATCGGATGAGGATATCAAGGCGGTCGAACCCGGTGAGTCTATCACTATCAGGAAATCATACAGATTGAACGATGCGGACGGACCGGTCAGGATCGTTTGCAGAAGTTATGACGGTAAAGTCATTTATGTCGACAGCGAATTCAGGCCTGCTGATTCTTAAATATTTGCCTTTTATTTTGTTCGAAAAAAACTAATTGCAAAAATCTCAAATAACTGTTTAGTACTAAAAATTTCCATATGAACCACCGGATGACATCGTCCGGTGGTTCATTTATTTTGGGGTGTTTATAAGGCCAAATGCAGATTTAGGTTGTGCAACGTGCCGAATTTGCTCGGAAATGCATTTTCGCGAACAAGAAATGCCATTTTAGCAAGTTTTATTTATTGCTTTAATTAGTTAATAGACTATAATTGTTGAGGTTTTTGAGCGGGTGGGCTCAAAGAAAAATGCAAGATTGCAAATTCAAAATTTCATTTTAGAAAGGTTGGCAGATCATGAAGGGTTACCGTGAGATGACAAAAGAAGAGCTCTTGAATGAGAGAAAAGAGCTGAATGAACGCTATGAGAAGTGCAAGGCACTTAATCTTACGCTCGACATGACTCGTGGTAAGCCTTCACCGATTCAGCTCGATCTTTCAAACGACATATATGAAGGTCTTAAGGACGGCTTTAAGACAGCTAAGAACGAAGATACCAGAAACTACGGTATCGCTCCCGGAATTGAAGAGATCAGAAAGATCTTTGCTGATATCCTTGGTACAGACAAGGACAATATCTTCATGGGTAATTCCTCATCTTTGAACCAGATGTTCGATGCGATCATGCGTGCAATGGTCTTCGGTGAGATCGATTCACCCAAGCCCTGGTCACAGGTAGAAGGAAGAAAGTGGCTTTGCCCGGCTCCGGGTTATGACAGACATTTCAGAGTTACTGAGACAATGGGCTTCGAGCTTATTCCTGTTCCCATGACAGAGAATGGCCCTGACATGGACGTTGTTGAGGAACTCGTTAAGGACGAGAAGGTAAAGGGTATCTGGTGCGTTCCTTGCTATTCCAACCCTGATGGCGTTGTCTATTCCGCTGAGACATGCGAGAGACTTGCAAAGATGGAGACAGGCGCATCTGACTTCAGGATCTTCTGGGATAACGCATACGTTGTTCACCACCTTTATGAGGACAGATCCACATGGGGCAAGCTTCCTGACATGCTCTCACTTTGCGAATCCTATGGCCACGCCAACAGAGTCTATGAGTTCGCTTCTTCATCCAAAATCACATTTGCCGGCGGCGGAATCTCCTGCTTTGCAGCAAATAAGGATAACATGACATATACAAAGAAGTATCTGAACGCACAGACGATCTGCACCAACAAGGTAAACCAGCTTGCTCATGCAAGATTCCTTCCTGATCTGGAAGCAGTATATGCACACATGATGAAGCATGCTGAGATCCTCCGTCCCAAGTTCGAGGCTTGCCAGAAGGTTCTTAATGAAGAACTCGGTTTTGATGATCTCTGGCACTGGACAGATCCTAAGGGCGGATATTTCGTAAGCTTCTATGCTATGCCCGGTACAGCTACAAAGGTTGTCGAGATGTGCAAGGAGGCAGGCGTTGCCCTTACTCCTGCAGGCGCAAGCTATCCGTACGGAAAGGACCCTGCTGATTCAAATATCAGACTTGCTCCTTCTTTCCCGGTTATCGAAGATATCGAGAAAGCCGTCAGAATCCTTACGATCTGTGCTAAAATCACAGCAGTGGATAAATTGTTGGAGGATCTTTAATGATGAGCAAAGATACATACGAGAGCCCGCTTAACTCCCGCTACGCCAGTAAGGAGATGCAGTACATCTTCTCACCTGATAAGAAGTTCAAGACATGGAGACTTCTTTGGATCGCTCTGGCTGAGGCTGAGAAGGAATTAGGACTTAACATCACTGATGAGCAGATCGCAGATCTTAAGGCTCACAAGGATGATATCGATTATGAGGATGCAGCAGCAGAGGAGAAGATCCGCCGCCATGACGTAATGGCTCATGTCCATTCTTACGGCAAGCAGGTCAAGGGTTCCGGTGCTGATGCTATCATCCACCTCGGTGCTACATCATGCTATGTTGGTGACAATACAGATATCATCATCATGAGAGAGGCTTTGGAACTCATTAAGAAGAGACTTGTTGTAGTTATCGCAAAGCTCGCTGATTTTGCAGAAGAATATAAGGCTATGCCGACTTTGGGATTCACACATTTCCAGCCTGCACAGCTCGTAACAGTGGGTAAGAGAGCTACTCTCTGGCTTCAGGATCTTGTTTTCGATCTTGAGACAGTAGAGAATGCCATCGCTTCTTTGAAGCTCCTTGGCTGCAAGGGTACTACAGGCACACAGGCTTCTTTCTATGATCTTTTCGACGGCGATCATGCAAAATGCGTTGAGCTCGACAAGAAGATCTGCGAGAAGATGGGATTTGAGCAGTCTTACTACGTATCTGGCCAGACATATTCCAGAAAGATCGATTTCACAGTTCTTTCCGCTCTTGCAGCAATCGCTCAGAGTGCCCACAAGTTCTCTAACGATATCAGACTTCTCCAGCACTTGAAGGAGATCGAGGAGCCTTTCGAAAAGAATCAGATCGGATCTTCCGCTATGGCTTATAAGAGAAACCCGATGAGATCAG
>JAEEGJ010003534.1_pt1 | contig 59237 bp, 61 predicted proteins | sample 8958761 | NCBI WGS metagenome assembly JAEEGJ01 (sample SAMN16246546, study PRJNA631951) | gut metagenome | biome: gut microbiome; feature: rumen; material: RS-attached | host: Bos | place: Iran: Karaj | collected 2018-10 | reverse complement strand
TTGCGGTCACCTGTTCCATGGTGACCGTTGTGTTCTCAAAGTGCTCTATCTGCCTGCGGTAAGAATCCCTGTTTTTGAAACCGGAATAAAGGACAACGAATACCAGGATGCCGGCCATGACGACCACATTGATGAAGATTATTATGAATCTTTTCAGGCTCTTGGCGGATTCCATGGCTCTTCCTTTAAATTTTTTTGATAAATCCTATTATATCAGGGATTTTGGGTCCATGACCCGCCTTCACAAACTTTTTACCCTTTCGAAACACCTCCCGGGAATCTTTAGTTTTTCTTTAGGAATGGGGAATGTGCTCGTTTGTTATAATGATGCCAAATATCAGTGCATATTACGGGGTGATTATATGAAAAAACTTCTTTCGGTGATCCTGGCGGCAGCGATCGCTCTGCCTCTTGTTTCATGCAAGCCTTCGCAGGTGGAAGCAGGCGACGCAAACAGGTATAAGAACTACGCAAAGATGACACCGGAGCAGATCACCGCGCAGCTTACGCTCGAGCAGAAGGCGGCGCAGATGGTGCAGCCTGCTATATACAAGACCAGCAACGACGACATGCGGGCAAACGGCTACGGAAGCGTGCTCTCAACGGCAGGCCACACCGATGCAGAGCAGTGGAGAAAGATCGTTGACGGCTTCCAGCAGGCATCACTCGAATCACCTTCAGGCATTCCCTTCATATACGGCCAGGACGATGTCCACGGCGTCAACTACTGCGTAAACGCCGTATACTTCCCCCACAGCATCGGAATAGGCGCTGCGAACGATGAGGAACTCACATACAAGATGGGTCAGATCACCGCCGAAGAAGCAAAGCTCTGCCACATGATGTGGAACTTCTCCCCTGTCGTCGCGCAGTCTGCAGACCCCAGATGGGGAAGAACTTACGAGTCTTACGGCTCCGATCTGGAGATGATAAAGAAGCTCAGCACGGCCTATACAAAGGGCATGCTCGACAAGGGCCTTGTAGCATGCGCAAAGCACTTCTTCGCTGACGGCAACGTTGTATACGGAACGGGCGAACAGGGCGCCACCCCGATGCTTATAGACAGAGGCGACGCCAAGCTCACGGAAGCTGAGATCAATGACCTCCTCAAGGTCTATCAGGCGCAGATCGATGCGGGCGTCCAGACCATCATGATCAGCCATTCCTCGCTCAACGGCGTGAAGATGCACGAGAACAAGAAATACATCATGAAGCTCAAGAACGAGATGGGCTTCAAGGGCTTCATCGTTAGCGACTGGGGTTCAGTCGAGAACATCAGCGGTGACTCTTACAGGGAGAAGGTCATCAAGAGCGTCAACGCAGGCATCGACATGCTTATGGAAACTGAGCGTTTCGAAGAATGCAGACAGGTGATAATCGAAGCCGTAAAGAACAAAGAGATCCCCGAAGAGCGCGTAAATGACGCCGTCACGAGGATCATAAAGGTCAAAAAGGACGCAGGTCTCTTTGACGATCCGATGCTTACGAACATGAAGACCGAGCAGACTGAAACGGGCTCACTCGAGTACAGAAAAGTCGCAGAACAGTTAGTCGAAAAGAGCCTTGTCCTGCTCAAGAACGACAAGAGCACACTGCCTCTAAAGCAGGGCGCAAAGGTATATATCACAGGACCTGCAGCTGACGACGGTGCGGTTCAGTGCGGCGGATGGACGCTCGACTGGAACAGCGCCACGATATCAGACATCAAGGGCGTTACCACGATCAAAGAGGCTTTTGAAAGGTATGCAAAAGACTACGGCATCGAAGTCATCACAGATTCCAAGGAAGCTTCAAAAGCAGACATCGTACTGCTCTGCGTGGGCGAGCAGGCATATGCCGAATGGAACGGCGACACTGAAGACTTAAAGCTTAACGGCAAGCTCGGCCTTGCTGAAAACAGAGATGCCATGACCGAAGCCGAGAAGCTCGGAAAGCCCATTGTCACATGCATCGTAGCCGGCAGGCACGTCATCTTAGACGAGAGCGACTACAAGAAATGGGACAGCGTCGTAATGTGCTATCTGCCCGGTTCCGAGGGCAAGGGCATCTCAGACGTCCTCTGCGGATGCGCTGATTTTAAAGGCAAGCTCCCTTCTCCCTGGTACGGTTCAATAGACCAGATCGGCACAGACAACTGCTTCCTCAAGAAAGGTTACGGCCTTAACTACGGAGAAGGTTTTACCGCGCGTAAAGAGCCTGAGACGGTTCTTGATGCGCCTTCCGAGGCAGCAGCGAATCCCGCAGACGGGACAAATTACACGAAAGGTCTTTTCAAAGACGGCGTGTATGTAAATAACTATGCCGGAATCAACGCCAAGATCCCCGGAGACTGCAGCCAGGTCTCCGAGAGTGAAATGAGCGAGAACAAGACTTACGTTCTCTCAAAATGCAAGACAGCAAAAGACAAGAACCGCGAGAATGCATCTTTCTACGATGCGGTGTTCTCAAGCCAGATGGCGGGAGCTGAGTTCAGGTTTGTCAACACGAAGCTTGCATCACCCGATGATGCAGCATACGACGAGAACAAGTATCTTGATGATTACGGCACCTTTGTAAAAGGCAATTACAAAGACTTCCCCATCACTGTCGAATACAAAGGCAGGACCAAAGTGACCATCTGCGGCAAAGAGTATGTCAGGGACACTTATACTCTGTCAGGCAACGAAGGCACTCAGACACTCTGCTTCTATGCAAGAAAGTTAGACGACAATCTTATGAGCGTCATTGAGCTTTACTGGTTCGGCAATAAGACTCCTGAAGAATACGAGAAGATATTCGGATAACCGTTCTTTGCGGTTATCCTTCAGTAATTGAAAAAACTTTCAGTTATTCAATAGAAACGAATAAATCCTCTAAAACCCTTTAACTGAACTGTCAGTACGGAATAAGTGATTTAAAGAACTATAACTCACGTCCTAAATATATCGAAAAACGATAAATTATAATTGCATTTCGATAACAGCGATGTTATCATTACCTCAGAAGAAATCTTTTGAGGAGGGCCGTTTCATGGCAGTGAGAATCGACAGTCCAAACCCGTATGTCGGAGTCACCTGGGGTTCCGCCATCAAAACCACTCTCTTGATCATTGCAGCAGTCTCAGTGTTCGGCATAATCGGCATGATCGGCGTAGGCAGCTTTTATGAGCAAACAGAAAACGCCAGCATAAACTACTACTGCAATGAAGCTCAGCTCCCTTCCTTGGAGTCATTCATCAGGAACCGTGAGATCGTTGAATATCTGGGTCATTCCAATTACATGGCTCTCGAGACAAACCAGTACAAGACCGTACAGGAGATGAAAGAAGTTCTGCCCGAAGGTTATTCAAATGCGGTCACGGATGCCCTTGAAAACGGCAGGTCTGAAGAAGCCAGGGATACTAACAGAAAAACCGTCACGCGCTACTATGTAAACAAAGAACTTCTGCCGCTCGAAGACACACGCCATGATCCAGACATCGGTCATTACTATGTTGTCCTGAAATACCCTGACGGTTCATGCCGTTTCGGTCTTCTGGTACAGATCACTGATCCCGATAACTGAGGTGAACCAAATGGAAAAGTCTTATCTCGACAGTGATGCATTCGGTCCGGCCGACAAAGAATATACCGAAAGCAAGGCCAGAAAGGTCTGCATTGCCTCGCTCATCTTAAGATATGTCGTGCCGCCTTTGGCGCTGATCTTCAGTGTTATCCCGTTCTTGATCAGCGCGATGCGTACAATGAATCAGGCAGACTCCGAACCCGTTCCGTTCCCGGTCTTCCAGGTTTTACTGATGTACATCTCATACTTTTCTTCGTGGGTCCTCATGATCAGAGTCCGTTTGCGCAGAAAAGAATACAAGTTCGGCAATGTCTTGAAGTGGCTCTATATAGGAGATACCGCGCTGGTCATCTTATACCTGATCATCAATCTGACCGTTTACTTTATAAAGGCAGGGATTTTCTGAGTCTTAACTGTTCTTACATGCGTTTCACCACGCCAAAAGTGCAATCCGCCACAAATCCGGTCCGCAGAGTTTAAAAGGACTAAGATACGCTTATCAAGATAAGCATTTAACGGAGGCACATATATGAAAAAGGAATTAACCGCAGCACTTCTCGCAGCATCCATGCTCCTCATGACAGGATGCGTAAGCTCAAAGCCCATCAGCAGCGTTACGATTTCAACAGAGGAAACAACAGTCGAGACAACAACTGAAACAACCACAGAGGCTACAACAACCACAACAACTGAAGCAACGACGACCACAACGGCAGAGACCACACCCGAGCAGGAGTCAGAGAAGCTTAATATGACCATAGATGAGGTCGTAAAGGCCATAATCAAGGAATCCAACTGCGGATTCAAGCTCGACCCGCTGAGTAATCCCAAGAGCAAGGAATTTTTCGAGAAGCCCATGCTCAAGAAGCAAAAGAAGATCGGCATCCTCAACCACAGAACGGTCAGCTACTTCTATGAAGACATGAAGCATTACGATAATTCCATAACCGTCATCGTAGACATCTATGAGTTTGACATGGAATCCAAGCAGTACAAGGCCATCAAGGAAAACAAGGGCTTCAAGGCATATCAGGTTTTAGGCTACGGCAAAAAAGCCGCCGCCGATAAGATAGACTGCATCGCATCCGCCGTAAACAAGCAGTATGTGGTCTACATTCAGGGTTCTACGGGCAATAACGATAATCAGGAAGAAAAGGCCCCGTTTAAGATCAGCCAGGCAAGCAAAGCTTATTACGCGTTCAAGAACCTGAAGTAACTTAGGCACGCCTTCAAAAAGTCAAAAAGCCAGAAAAAAAAACGGCAGGAAGTCTCCCCTTTTGAGGATGACATCCTGCCGTATTTCGCTGTTTGTAAATCTAAGCTTACTTTCCTTAGTCCTTATCACCGGAGCGGAAAAGCTTGATGTATTCTTCCTCCGTTATCGGTGTTCTGGAACACAGACGGAAAGGATATGTCTGCATGATGGCGTCGATCTCGTGGGGCTTGGCCTCAATGAGTATGCTGCCCACTATCTCACCTTTACGGTCTATGACATAGATGAAGCCTTCATCATAGTCGTAGTAAAAGTATCCGCCGCCGATCTTATCGAGATCGTCAATGCTGAGCTTCTTGCAGTTCTTCTCATCAAATAACATATGCGCACCTCTTAAACTGTTACTGTGTCCCAGAGTTCGTCTACCAGGGCAGCAAACTCTTCCGGTGTGAAACCGCTCTCGCAGTTAACCATTTGTCCTTTGGAGACCTTGGCAGCATCGTAGATGGTCGTGATCAGATATTCTTTGCTCTTACCGGACTTCTTGAAATTCCTTATCAGCCAGATGGTAAGTTCTCTGTCTTTTTCAGTTACGGCTCCGCCGCTGACCATTTCGATCGCGTCAAGGTTCAGTTCCTTGCATGTGTTCTTTTCAGTCATCATAATTGCACCTCTTAACCTTCAACTGTATCCCAGAGCTCGTCAACTAAAGCTTTGAACTGTTCCTGGGTAAGTCCGGTCTTACTGTTTACAAGTTGAGTTTTTGTTTGATGGGCTCATTATCACAAGGAGCGAAAAGCCAAACAATCAGTAATTCAGGGCCGTTTTGTTGCTTAAGCGACACAGATGCCTCTCATGTCGATAAACCGCAAAATTGCCACTAGAATGAACTTATTTTTTGATATAATTTCGCAGTATTTCAGGAGAAGGAATAAAGAAATGAAGAAGATATTAGCTTCGCTGGTCCTTACTGCCCTCATCGCAGGGTCTCTTACGGGATGCAGCAAGAACCCGGAAAATATACCGACAGGCACCACTGTACCTGCCAACAACATAACGATAGCGCAGGCCACCACTACAGAGACAACGGAGGACCCCAGAGGCCACTATGAGTTCAAGCCCATAGTCATGTCTTCGATATTCAAGGACATAATGGGCGAGGACATGTATTGGGCTTACTGCAACTACGTAAATGCGGTCAGAAACAAGGAGGACTCTTTTGAGGTCAAGAGTGAGAAGGACTACGACTGGATGATCGGTCAGTTCCCTACACAGTTCTACCCCATCTACGGTGTCTATACCGAATCCAATTACGCCGGAGCATTTAAGGACGGCAGGGCCACCTTCCAGTACAAGATCGACAAGGAAGAGCTCGCTGCCAAGGAAAAAGAGTTCGAGAAGACCGTCATGAACATCGTCAACGAGAACATCAGAGACGACTATTCGGACTTCGAAAAGGTCCTGGCGCTGTACCTCTACTTTGCAAAGACCTACTCCTACGATTACGATGCACTGAATATGGATCCGATAGAAAAGGACAAGAAACTTTCCTCTTACAGATTCTTTTTTGACAAGAAGGGCATCTGCTTTGAGTGCGCGGGTGCATTCAACTACCTCCTGCTCCAGGCAGGCGTTGACGTTACCTCAGGCGGAGGCTACTCTTACTCAGGCAAGGACGGACATGCATGGTCTTACGTCACCATAAACGGAAAGAACTACCATGTCGATCCCACATATGTCATGGGTCAGCCCGGCAACCTCACCTACCTCATGATGACCGACTCCAAGCGTGAGATCGAAGGCGACTACAAAAAGAACGAAATGAGCATCGCCTGCCACTACAAGGAAGACCACAACGGCAGCAAGTACGATGCCGATGACGATTTCTTCTCTCCCCTCTGGGGCGGCACCCTCACCTCGTGGGACCACAAGAAGAATGTCATATACTACACGGATTTCGAAGGCAACGAGAAAACATTCGATTACTCGAAGTTCGGATAATCCTCACCTGGGATGAAGGCTACGTAGACTACGATTACGATACCTACGAACACTACAGGGCACTTGAAATGATCAGGTGCTACAAGCCGAAGAAGAGAAGATAAGTTAACAACGAAAGATCCCGCCGATCAACGGCGGGATTAATTCTTTCAACTACCAAATCGTAATGTCAACAGACTCCGTGCCCTTGGTGACCTTTAGCGACCCGCTGGTTGCCTTGGGCTTAAGGAGCTTCATGTTGGGTTTCACCTTCTTGCCTAAGCGTATCTTGACCATGTCGGGAGAAGGATGCTTTTTGGTAAGCTTCAGATTCCTGATATCAAGACAGTTGCCTCCTTCAATCGTGAAGTTCAGTCTTCCTCCGGTAACTGCAATAGTACCCTTTACCGTCAGCTTGCCGCCTTTCATTATCCGGATCTCCTGAGGCTCAACCTTCGGTATCTTGGCCTTGCCTACATTGACCGTGACCTTCGTCCAGATCTGGCAGTCGATCTTATGCCCGCTGTCATCTTTGATCGTGGATTTGCCCTTGGTAAGTATCTGCTTGACCATGGCTGTCTCAAGCTTGTTTCTTTCAGAGTAAGACACCTGCGGTCCGTGATACGTCAGGTCCATGAAATCACCCTTTGAGGTAATGCTGTAACTTAAGTGATCAGCAAGCGGCGACATGTTCCTTGTATCAACGTTGCCTTTAACGCCTTTCGGCCAGGAAACATTTTTCTTGTTGGTACCGCGTATGACAACTATCATGACATCCTTCTTAGCGAAGTTGTTCTTGGTAAATGACTTAGCGGAAACAGTCAGGCCTGAGAGATTGACTGATGAAGCATTCTCCAGCTCAAAAAGAGTATTCTTCCCCGCCTTCTTGTAAGCTGCGTTTCCGTCCAGTTTTCCCTTTACCGTTACCTTATGGCCGTTGCAGTTAAGGGATGCTCCGAAGATATCGTCCTTTGACACATCGATCGTGATATCAGCATCCAGCTTGATGAACCTGACACCTGACTTCATCTGTTCACGGATATCTTCAAGAGACTTTGCAGCAGGTGCTTCAGGGCCTGCTCCTCCGCCGGGATTACCGCCGTCAGGAGCGCCTCCGCCGCCTTCACCGTCAACCAATGCCTTCCACTCGCCTTGATACTTCTCATCAGACAGGCGGCACATTTCGATGAACTTCTCTTCAGTCTCCCTGGCAGCACCGTCAACATCTATCTGACGGTAGTGCTCGTTCTTTCCCTCATCGAAATCCTTACGGTAACTCTCGTAGTCCTCTTCACCGGCGATCATGGCACCAAGGCCTACGATATTGAGGTTAGGATCAGCCTTGATAAGCCCAATGAAATCACGGACTCCTATCTTGTAAGTCTTTCCTACAAACTCCTCTTTACGGAATCCGGGAGTGTAGTCACTGGTACCGCAGTTGGTAATAACATCACCATTGCAGATCATGTAGAGATCCATTGCTACACGTGCACCATTGTTTTCAGTCTCAACTCTGACACCGATATAGTTAACGCCTTCGACCGGCTTGGGAGCTTGTGTAGGTGGTGTATCGGGCTCTGAAGGAGGAACACTTTCATTACTGCTTACATTGCTGACACTGCCATTGTTGCCGTTATCTTTACTGTTGCATCCGGACAGGACAACAGTAAACGAGATTGAAAGAGCAAGTAGTATGGCAGTCAGCTTTTTCATATTGTCTCTCCTATTCAGATCAGCATGTACCGCATTCGTCGTACTGACCTGCTCCTCCGGGGCAAGGCAGATCCTTGATCATGTAACAGAGCTTTCCTTTGGAATTGACATAAGGAATTGCTTTCTTGATCATCTTGGAAGCAGTTGCCTGTTTATATGCTGTCTTTACCCAAGACGGAGACTTTGAATTATATCCGTAGGATTTCTTAAACAGTTTTATGACTGCCTTCTTCACTCTCGATCTGAACTTCTTATCAGATATCTTGAGAGTCTTGAGCATAGATTTAGCAGACATCTTTTTGCCTGAAGATCTGGAGATGTTATAAACGCTGTAATACGCAGCAGGACTCATGTCGTGTTCTTCCTGCAGAGTTATGAGTATCGAAACATAAGTCTTTCCGATGTAATAGCTGTAACTGCAGCTGCACATATTTCCAGACTTTTTCTTGCAGTAATTGTAGATCTCTTTGTTGATCTTCGTTGTGCTGACGCCAGCGATTGTTATCTTCGGGATCTTAACGGTAGCCTTATATCCGAACTCGTTCTTACCATATGATTTCTTATAGGCATCAGATACCGTAACCTTACCCAAAGCTTTAGCAGTCGTAGTGGCTGTTCCGGAAGTTGCAGTTGTCTCAGCTGCCTCGGTTGTTGTTTCATCAAGATCAACGGAAGACTCTGATCCTTCAGAAGATGTCTCTGTCTCAACAACTGTCGTTTGACTTGTTACTTCAGAACTCTCTTCGGAACGTGACCCCGTCTCGCTTTTATTATCAGAAGCTTTCGAGCAGGACGTTGTGAGCCCCATAGTAATTGCAAATGTCAACAGAATGCATATTGATTTCAAAGACTTCTTCATATGAACCTCCAATTACTTAATGATCCCATTTATCACTTGTCAACTATTACTCACTTTACTTATTCCTTAAACCTTTGTTATTTGTTCATTTTCTCAGTATTTAGGGTCATTACAGAATCTACTTAATTCTTTGATTTCGTTAGCCATAATAACACCTCTCTTACACATCTATATTTTTCAATATACATGCGACTCGAGGCCAAAACAACAAACTACATGTTAAATAAATGTATATAAACTTAAGAAAAATAAACCAGAATTAGAATTGTGGTTATATATTCGAGCTATTGTTATCCACTTAGGTAACATAGGAATCAGAACCATATGTGTCCCGAATGAAGCAGCTGAACTTCTTATTCCTCAATGCCATAACCAAGTTAAAGAGAGGCATTAAGTGAATAAATGCATGTCTTTTAAACCATGTAAAAAAATTTGCAGCAGACTATTGCACAACCGTCTGTAACGTGCTATTATCCTATCAACAGATGGTTGCTCAACCGTCTGATTCTAGGAATAGGAGGAAACAATATGAGAGTGCAGTTCAGTGTTGATGCGACGGAATATGCAAAACTTCAGATGCTGGCGGCAAAGGATGGATATCCGGATGTCCATACCTATTGCAAGGACGCAGCATTACAGCAGCGCGACTATGCAGAACTCTGGAAAAGAGTAAAAAGCAGCATCGCTAAGCTTCCCAAAGGTACTCAGTTTGTCCTGAGAGATTTAATAGCAACTCCGCCTGCCAATCTTGGAGTAAAACTCTACAGAAATCAGAGCTCTCTGGGTATCTCTAAAGTTAAAGAAGATAACACCGGAGCCGATATGTACGAAAAGCTCTGAGCCATTAGCTACCGTAAGGCCCTCCGTGATCGACCCCTGTCTGTTATGGACAGGGGTTTTGCATGAACGAATTTGGGTAACTACTGCAAAAGAGATACAGAATGTATCTCTATTCCATAGCACTAACACTCCATTCTTAAAACAAGCAACTCTGCTATAATAGATATTATTGTCCTGAGAGGTTTTGTTCATGCCTAACCAGTTCCTGACAAACTATACCGAAATTACATTTCTGGATAAGATCAAGGATAGTCTCAGGCACTGTACATCCTTTGATTTCTCTGTTAGTTTCATTAAGAAAGCTGGATTGGTACTGCTATACAAGGATATTGAGGCAGCGGTTGAAAGAGGCTGTAAGGGGCGAATTATTACCTCTACTTATCAGAACTTCACAGACATAGAGTCACTTAAGGCTTTCTATGCTCTTATGGGCCGATGCACGAACTTTGAATGCCACTTGGATTATGAGAGTTTCCATGACAATGGTTACACAACTCTTGGATACCATTCAAAGGGTTATCTTTTTGAGTTTGATGACCATAGAGAAGTCGTTATCGGTTCCTCAAACATTACCCGTTATGCCCTGCTTAAAAATATAGAATGGGATGTAGCTGTATCTGACAACTATGAACCCGGTGTCTATGACGAGGCAAAGAAGGAGTTTGAGGATAAATGGGCTGCAACGTCGCCTCTTGATTCTGAACTGATCAATAAATATACAATTAGGCTTAACTATTCCATTGAACGATGGGATATGGATTATGATCTGTCAAATGCCAAGATCAAGCCAAATTACATGCAGAAAAAGGCATTAAAAGAGCTCAATAGATACCGCGCCATCGGTGTAAACCGTGCATTAACTATTGCATCAGCCGGAAGTGGTAAAACGTATCTAGCAGCTTTTGACGCTCTAAACTTCAATCCAAAGAGATTACTATATATCGTTCATGAAGGATCAATACTCAAAAAATCTCTGGAAACATTCCAGGAAGTCTTTGGAAATTCCGTTACCTATGGAATATTCAGCGGCACAAGCAAAGAGTCTGATGCTGATTTTGTGTTCGCTACAAACATAACCATGTGCAACTCCTTATCTGCAATATGATTTCGGTCTTACGAATAAATAACGCAGCTATACCTTATACAGTAAATCCAATCTCAATAATCAGTAAAAACTCATTCCTTTATCTCAAGATCATCCTCATTAAACTCGTAATCATCAGGCATCTTGAAGGATACTTCAGCATAGGTTATCTTGCCCTGTTTGTTCTGCTTGTACTTGAATATCATCTGAGGCTTTACATCATTAAATTTGATGTTACCCTTCTGGGCATATTCCTTGAATGTCTTCTGAGGCATTCCTTCCTTGTCCATTTCTAGACAGACGGTTACATATTTCTTATCATCCTTTTCGATTAATTCCGACTTCTGGACTTCAAACTCATATCCATCCCAGGAATACTTTTTCCCACCGCTGTCCTTGGAACCGAAGCATCCTGCGAATGCGAATAAGATGGCTATCAGAAAAGTTACTGCAACAATACGTTTAACTGTCCTCATTTCTGTACCTCCCTGTACTCATCCTCAACATCCTCAAGGCAGCAGACGATGTGCTTTTTGTCTTTGCAGAGGATGACGACGTGGCGCATGTGTCTTGTTTCGCCGTTTACCAGTGTCCTGAATGAAACGGAATAGCTGTCGCACGCGTTCAATCTGGTGCGCATCGTGTTCTTATCGTATGTCTTTAACATGGCATCCAGGTCATCAGGATGAATGAACAAGGGAGCATTCTTTACTACATCAGCAAAGAAATTATTACCCTCTACCGGGAGGTCTGAATTCTTGTCTTCCTGTCTTGCCTCACCGGTTACGACGACATAACGTCCGCTGTTGACATTGACATAGTAAACGCACAGATAGTGATCTGCCAAAGAATAAGCAACCTGCTTAAGAACATCAAAATCCAGATCCATGTTTCACCTCGCTGTGTTGGTAAAGCTAACGCGGACTGCCTTCTATAAAAACTGTACTTTTATATTATACAGGCAAAATGTTAGGAAAATTTAAACATATGGTTTCAAATAAAAGCGGCCTGGCAGATCTAACTCACTTTGCCTTCTTGAAATCAACTTTCCTGATCTCAACGAGCTCATAGAGTGTGTACAGGTACAGCCTGCTGATGATGTTGTTCCGGCAGAAAAATGCTTCACGGACACCGTTGCTGAATACGACGTCTATCATAGTCCCGAATTTAACCGTATACGTGAAATCGACCTTGGTTGTCTTCTTGGTCACCTTATAGGTATTGTAATTCCTGGCATTGCGGACTGTCGTTAAGGTTCCGGTGTTATCTTCTCTGAACACTATCGTATAGTTAAGGCCTTTGACTAATTTGTTTGTCCATGTGCCCACTATTTTTTCCTTTAAACCGTCGTTTCCGGTATCGGCTGTGAAAGGTTCTTTACGTGGTGTTTTCGACTGATCAAAAACGCCTCCGGGAATGTATGAAAGATCGAGCGGTTCTTCGCCGAATATGGCTGTATACTGCTCTTTGGTAAGAGACTTGCCTATCTGAGGAGCATTGTCTCCATAGTGCTTTGTAAGATAACCGTTGCAGAGCTCGGTGAGAGCTTTGCTGTCTTCTGCAAACTTCTCTTCATCTGTATCGATGACAAGATTCATTACCCTGTAATCCACGCAGATATTGGATATGCTCCTGTTGTAATAAGTCAGCACTGTAAGAAGGTCCTCAGGAGAATACTGATACGTGCTCTTGAAATTGCCGGTCTGGAATTTGCTCTTATTCTTGAGATACGTTTTAGTACTGTATTTGGACAGATCAACGTTCTCTCTGATCTGCATCAGGTTTGCTGCGGGGATCCTTTCCCCGAACGGAATGTTGTTTTGTATGAGATAGCTCATTACGAGCTTGTTCTTAAAAGATGACTTATCTACTCCATTCCTGTTCAGATAAAGTTTTGCAAAACCCTTGTAATTGTTCTTGAGCTTATACGCGGATGACAGGCCGGAAAACAGGCCTTTGCGCAAATAGTTTACAGCAGCAAACGGTACGGTCTCATATTCTTTGCCGTAGTGATCGTTTACATAGACCGTAAGCATCTCCTGAAGATCCTGATCGAATCCGCCATAACAAACTATGTATTCTTTCAGCGTCAGATTGCCGTATCTTGCATTTACGATGCGGGAGAATTCAGAAAACTGCAGATCTGCCCATTTGAAATCATATACCGCAGGGGTGGGTGTAGGTGCAGGTGTTGTCTCCGGTGTGGTCTCAGCCGTTGTTTCTGTTGTGACTGCAGTTGTCGTCTCCTGTACGTTTGTTCCTGTCCCGCTTCCTGTCTGCGCGCAACCGCACAGCAGCAGTGAACCGATAAGTATAAGACTCTGTAATGATCTAAATCTGCGATTCATAACGATTCTTTGCCCCTCTTAAATCTTGTTAAACGTCCAGCCATGTTCTCCGTGGTAGATCATCTGCCTGGTCATGCCGCCGTCTATGCATATGTTCTCGCCAGTTATGAATCCGGCCTGGTCTGAGCATAAGAATGAGACCATGGCCGCTATGTCTTCAGGCTTGCCCACCCTGCCTACGGGCTGCTGCAGTGCATCAGGTCCTGTTATGTCTGAATCTGTGGTGTCTATCCATCCGGGAGAGATGCTGTTGACTCTTGCTCTTCCTGCTAGGCTTACTGCCATGGCGTGAGTCAGGGCTGCTATGCCGCCTTTTGCAGCAGTGTAGCTCTCAGTCTGTGGCTGGCTCATGCGGTCACGCGAGGATGCTATGTTTACCACGGATGCTTCATCAGAGAAGTACGGCATGAAGAGCTTGGTAAGATAGAAAGGAGCAGTGACTCCAACAGTTAAGGCATACTGGAATTCCTCAAAGCTGCAGTCGTCTATTCCCTTCATTATAGGCAAGGCATTGTTGATCAGATAGTCAACATGGCCTGACTGCGCTATTACCCAACCTGCGAATTCCTCAAGTGTTTCTTTATTTGCAACGTCGCCGGTAAACCAGTCACCAGGAGTAATGTCTATTACGTGTACTATGGTGCCTTCCGCCCGGAAGGCATCAGCTACTGCTTTGCCTATGCCTCTTGCTCCGCCCGTGACCACTGCTACCTTTGTGCGATACATAGCTGATCCTCCCTTTCAGTTGGTTACTTAAAGGATACCAAACGGGGAGGATCTTGAAACAGTTATCTTTTGTTCAGCTTACGGATTTAGCGTATTTGAGGAGCTCTTTGTCCTTTTCGCTCAGCACTTTGTCACGCCATACCCAGTCCTCGACTATGTTGGCAAATGTATATGTACCTGTGTTCTTTTTCCATGAGGTGGCAGCTCCGTGCTCCACTGCGAACTTGGCAGCCTTGATCATGTCATCGGTGGCCTCACCTGTTTTTGTTTTGGGAGTTTCGTTTCTTTTGCTTGGGATAAAGTACATGTATTCATCATCGAAGAATTTCTCAAGCGAGCAGTTCTGTCTTAAGTTCCTGAATGTGGGTTCAGCATCAAACTTCATGCCGTGGTTTACCGCTATCTCCATTATCTTTACGTTATGGTCGCGGAGTCCGTATTCGAGCAGGGTCTGATGGTTGTTGTCCTGGTAGTAGATTAGCTCCGGATGCTTTGTAAGGAACTTGTTCAGGCCCTCCATGTCGTTGTCTTGTATGTACTTCTTCATGGTTGTTACATCGCGCATGTTTACCGTGACCTGACGTCCGTCGTAGGTCTCACTCTTTGCGTGCGTAGCCGAATACCCGAAGACGCACATCACTATTATCGCCACCACGGTCGGTATGGCAGAAATCACTATAAGTATCGTTGCGGGAACTTTCTTCTTTTTGCACGCAAGGACTATTCCGATTATGCGCATTATTATTGCCGCCAGAAAGACGATGGCAATTATGATGATAAACACCACGCCTAAAAACATACCTGCAAAAGCCATAACAGATACCTATCCCTTTATCTCTTATTCACAGACAAGATTATACACCTCTTACAGGATATCTATGTATTCGCCTTCAAGTGCCTTGTTCATGCTCCTTACGGCGCAGAACTTGCCGCACATGGAGCATGTGTCATCGTGCTCGGGAGCTCTTGAATCACGGATGGATTTTGCCGTTTCGGGATCTATCGATACTGCCCACTGGCCTTCCCAGTCGAAGGTCCTTCTTGCGTCACCCATCTTATTATCCCTGTCTAATGCATGAGGGATCTTCTTTGCAATGTCTGCCGCGTGTGCCGCGATCTTTGATGCGATTATGCCCTGCTTTACGTCATCGACGTTTGGGAGAGCCAGATGTTCAGCGGGAGTTACATAACACAGGAACGCAGCACCTGAGGCAGCTGCTATCGCGCCTCCGATCGCCGAAGTGATGTGATCGTATCCCGGAGCGATATCAGTTACTAAGGGGCCTAATACATAGAACGGAGCGCCCATGCAGATGCTCTGCTGGATCTTCATGTTAGCTTCTATCTGATCCATCGGCATGTGGCCGGGGCCTTCGACCATTACCTGGACGTCCTTCTCCCAGGCGCGCTTGGTGAGCTCACCGAGCCTTACGAGCTCTTCGATCTGGCATACGTCGCCCGCGTCGGCAAGGCATCCCGGACGGCATGCATCTCCTAAGGAAATGGTCACGTCGTATTCTCTGCAGATGTCCAATATCTCATCGTAGTATTCGTAGAAGGGATTCTCGTTTCCGGTCATACACATCCAAGCGAAGATCAGGGATCCCCCTCTTGAGACGATGTTCATCTTTCTCTTGTGCTTCTTAATCTGGTCTATCGTGTGTCTCGTGATGCCGCAGTGAAGGGTAACGAAATCAACGCCGTCCTCCGCGTGGAGCCTTACGACGTCTATGAGGTCTCTGGCTGTAAGAGTTGCTAAGTCTCTCTGGTAGTGGATGACCGAATCGTATACCGGGACAGTACCGATCATGGCGGGACATTCTGATGTGAGCTTTCTTCTGAAGGGGATCGTGTCACCGTGAGATGACAGGTCCATTATCGCTTCAGCTCCCATGTCTACCGCAGCCTGTACCTTCTTCATCTCAACATCGTAGTCCTTGCAGTCACGGGATACTCCGAGATTTACATTTATCTTGGTGCGCAGCATGGAGCCTACGCCTTCGGGGTCAAGGCACTTGTGGTTTTTGTTTGCGCAGATAGCAACCTGTCCTTTGGCAACCCACTCCCTTATCTCTTCTTCTGTCCTGTATTCCTTCTTTGCCACTATCTTCATCTCAGGGGTGATAATTCCCTTTCTTGCGGCTTCCATCTGTGTCTTATAGTTTCTTTCCATATCGTTTCTCCTTAAGTGTCTTTATATTCTGTCCTGATGTCATACCCGTGATCCAAAGGTCCTCTTCCTTTGCCTAAGTTGAGGCCTTCTCTTATCGCACCGGTTATGTATTCTTTTGCTCTTCTTACTGATTCAGGGACCGTCATGCCCTTGGCGAGATTTGACGCTATAGCGCTTGATAAGGTGCATCCCGTTCCGTGAGTATTGGGATTGTCTATCTTCTGCATTTCTAAGATGAATATTTTTCCGTTATGTAAGAGGATGTCATCTGCGTTGTTTCCGTGCCCGCCCTTTATGAGGACATCACATCCGCATTCCCTGTTTATAATTTTTGCTGCTTCCGTCATGTCTTCTTTGGTGTTTATATTCATGCCTGACAGCACTTCCGCTTCAGGAATGTTGGGAGTGACAAGCGTTGCCATCGGGATGAGCTTTTCCTTAAGTGCCCTTACACTCTCTTCGTTTGAGAGATCTGCTCCGCTCGTTGCGACCATCACCGGGTCCACTACAATGTTGGTTGCTTTGTATTCCTTGAGCTTTTCCGCCGTTGCTTCAACGAGTTCTTTTGAGGGAATCATGCCGGTCTTTACGGCATCGGGGACGATGTCTTCAAAGACGCTGTCTATCTGAGCTTTGAGGAACTCTGTCTCTACATTGGATACTGCTCTTACTCCCGTGGTGTTCTGTGCGGTGAGTGACGTTATGACCGACATCCCATAGACGCCGTTGGCGAGCATTGTCTTGAGGTCGGCCTGGATGCCTGCGCCGCCCGAGCAGTCACTTCCTGCTATGGTGAGTACGGTCTTCATTGTTCACCTCTTATGTCTCTGAATGCCTGCATCAGTCTTTCTGCTGCTTCCTTGGGGTCTTCCGCTTTCATGATCGCCGATACCGCGCAGACACCAGCAATGTTAATGCCTTTGAGGACGTCCAGGTTATCCGGGTTTAAGCCTCCGATCGCGTTAACGGGGATGGGTACTGCCTTGGTAATCGCATCCAGGGTTTCCGTTGAAGTAAGCACGGTCTTTACCTTTGTCGTGGTGGGATAGATTGCTCCCACTCCGAGGTAATCCGCGCCGTCTGCATAAGCCTTTTGAGCTGCTTCTACGGTCTTAGCGGTAGCACCCAGGATCTTGTCTTTGCCTATCAGCTTTCTTGCTTCTTTTACAGGCATGTCCTCTGCTCCGACATGAACGCCTTCAGCGCCTGATGCGAGCATTACGTCGATCCTGTCATCGATTATCAGAGGCACATTGAATTCTTCTGTTATCTTGTGCACCTCTGTTGCCAGGTCCAGATATTCTCTTGTAGTCTTGTTCTTCTCCCTGAGCTGCACCATGGTGACTCCGCCTTTCAAGGCAGACCTTACTCTTCTAAGGAACTCATCTCTTTCAAAACCCGTGCTGTCTGTTATGAAATAAAGCGTTGAATCAAAAACCATCTCTGCCTCCGATCTGATCCAGGAGATTTACCATGAACGTTCCTATGCCTTTTTCAGTCGCGGCTTTCTCTCCGCAGTTCTTAAAGAATGCGCATGCCTTTTCCACGCTTTCCGCGCTGTTCTCTTTTGCAAGTCCCGCGGCTATTACCGCACCCAGCATGCATCCCGTTCCTGTCGCTTCCGAGAGCTGCTTAACCCCTCCCGTGACTTCGGTTATCTGTCCTTTATGCGCGATCAGATCGGTCTTTCCGGTAGCAACGACGATGCAGTTGTTAGCTTTTGATAGTTCTTCTGCTGCGTTTCTTATCCGGTCCTCTTCTATACCGTCTTTTGCATCCACTCCTGCTGATCTGTACGTATCATCTTGCAGAGCCAGGATCTCTGAATAGTTGCCTTTGAGGCAGGTAATCTTTCCTGATGAGAGCAGGAGCCTGACGAGCGTTTTCCTTAATGTGGAGCATGCCGCTCCGACCGCATCAAGGGTAACGGGGATCTCTTTGCTGTTTGCTTCCTTAAGCGCGATCCTCATGGAAGTGATGCGGATATCGGTTATGTTTCCCAAGTTGAGGAGGAGTGAATCCGCGGTCCTTGTTATCTCCGCCACTTCGTCAGGGTGCTCTGCCATTATGGGCTTGTATCCCAATGCCAGTACCGCGTTCGCGCACTGGTTCATGGATATCGGGTTGGTGATGCAGTGGATCAGGCGGGTGTGCTTACGTGTTTCTTCCATAAGACGCCTCCTTCTTTTATCTTTGTCTGCATTTTCTTAAGAGCGCCTATGTGCTGGAGCCTGTAGAGGACCACTGCTGCAACCGATCCTCCGATGAGCGTTCCGCAGATGAACGAGGGTACATAGAAGAACCATCCCAGGCCTTCTCTTCCGCAGATAAATGCCATTACGGGATATGAGACTATCGCGCCTATTATTCCCGTTCCGACGATCTCACCCAATACTGCCGCCCAGATCTTTCCCTTTGAGACTTTATAGAGGATGCCCGACAAGAGTGCTCCGAACACCGCGCCTGTTAATGCGAGCGGCGGGATACCCATGAGGCACATGCGGATAATTCCTATGAAGACTGCGACAAGGAATGCATCCACGGGTCCTAACAGGACTGCTGCGGTTATGTTGATGAGGTGGGCCATCGGGCACATGCCTTCGATCCTTAAGATGGGTGAGATGACCACTCCGACTGCGATGAGCATCGCCATGACGGCGAGCCTTAAGATGTTGTAACGTTTCATATGTGCTCCTTCCGGAAAATGAAAAAGCCGCCTTCATCAGGCAGCTTCCCAAAAACACATATATGACCTAAGTGTCCCTACGTTGGCATTACCCAAATCAGGTTCGGTCGAAGGGCACACCTTCCTCTCAGCCTGTACTGCAAGCTCCCGATCTTATATTCGATTTTCCAAGACAAGAATTTACACTAAACGTTCTTTTCACGCAATAGGCATTTACTTGAACATGACAATGGTGACTCCGGGGTTACCCATGCCCCAGTCCGAATCTTTCCTGATCTCCGGGCATTTCTCGGCAAACCGCCTTCCTTCTTCACTGAAAGGGGTAAGATCCTCGCCGCAGCATATACCTGTTATGATCCACCGTCTCCTGTACTCCATGAGCTTCTGGCGGCACACTTTCCTAATGGTGCCGCCCTTTCCCGTTGACCCGTATCCGTGGATTATCTTGAGAAGCTTTGTGCCCGCCGCGCGCTCTGCGTAGATGCGGTTGTTGAGCGTTGTCATTGCCTCCTGGGGACTCGGCATTCCGATTTCGATGTTTACCGTTTTCATGAGTTTCTTACATTGAACCTGATTCGGTTCATTCCGTCTTCATATGTGTGCTTTATCTCAGGCGAGACGCCCTTGATGATCTTGGACGAGATCTCATCAGCCTTGGTGACCGGATCAAAGTCTTCGCCCTTGTATTCTGCGTCGACCGTGACGCTTCCGTCAGCGCCTGAATATTCCATCGTGACTTCTACAGGGAATACTCCTTCTTTTGTGGTTATTCCCTGCTTGATCACTTCTTCGAATATGAGCTGGAGGTCGTTTACGGTCTTCTCGCTGATCTGGTTGTCCTTGCCGAACAGAGCGATCTGCGAGAGGTAGGATACATAGTCGAAGTGTTTGTTCTCGATCGTGAGGTTTAGCTGCTTGAGTCTCTTTATGAAGATTCTTGTCTTGGGCTTTTGAGGATCTTCAAAGATCTGCTTAGGCGTGCCCTCTTCGTATATGCCGCCTTCATCCATGTAGAAGACCCTTGTTGAGACGTCTTTTGCAAATCTCATCTCGTGGGTTACGATCAGCATGGTCATGCCCTCTTCTGCTAGGGATCTGATGACGTGAAGGACCTCGCCTACCATCGTGGGATCCAAGGCTGATGTGGGCTCGTCAAAGAGGATCACTTCAGGCTTCATTGCGATCGCTCTTGCTATCGCGACACGCTGCTTCTGTCCGCCCGAGAGTTCGTCAGGGAAGTTGTTTGCTTTCTCTGCAAGACCTACTCTTGCAAGGAGCTTCATGCCCTCTTTCCTTGCCTCTTCCTTGTCCATTCCGAGGAGCTTTACCGGAGCATAGGTGATGTTGTCTATTATGTTGAGGTTTGCGAAGAGGTTGAAGGACTGGAATACCATTCCCATCCTCTGTCTTACCTTCTCCATCTTGCATTTCGGGTCTGTTATCTCTTCGCTGTCAAATAAGACGGTTCCCGATGTGGGTTTCTCGAGCTGGTTTAAACACCTCAGGAACGTGGACTTGCCCGTGCCCGAAGGACCAATTATCGATATGACGTCGCCCTTGTTGATCTCGCAGCTTACGTCTTTGAGAGGAGTGACATTGGGATACTCTTTGCGGAGATGTGAGACTTCGATCATGGACATTATGCCTTCACCTCCTTTGCCCTGGCGCGCTTTGCCTTCGGATCGATCTTCGCGAATATGAACTTGAGTATCAGTGCAATGATCCACGCCAGGATGAAGTAGATCACGGCCGTTGCGATCAAGGGGAAGAATGCCTCATATGTGCGGCTTCTTATTATGTCGCTCATCTTGGTCAGATCTTGGATGGCGATGTAGCCCACGATAGACGTGTTCTTTAATAACGTGATTATCTCGCCTCTGTATACCGGCATCTGCCTTAATGCCGCCTGGGGGAATATGAACTTGAAGAACGCCTGGTTCTCTGAAAGGCCCAGTGCAAGCGCCGCTTCCCTCTGGCCGCCGTCGATGCTCTCTATTCCAGATCTCAATATCTCAGATGCATACGCGCTGAAGTTTAATGAGAAACCTATGACCGCAACCCAGATCGCGTTTATTCCGGATTTACCGAATATGACGTAGTAGAGCATCATGAGGAGAACGATCATGGGGGTGCCCTGAAGGAACTTGACGTAGAGGTCGCAAATCTTGCCTGAGAGCACACTGTTTACGCGTCTGAAAAGGCAAATGAAGAATGCAAGGATCGAACCTGCCATTACCGACAGCACGGTGATTATCGCGGTTGTCCCTATGCCTTCTACGATCAGCTGGTATCTTGCTTCCTTGACGAAGTTCTTCTCGAAGCTTACTGCAATGCTATTAAAGAATGACATTGAAGTGCTTGCTGCTGCGGATTCGGAATTGATGTCCGTGCTCCTTGCTACCAAAACAATGCCGCCGTTATAGAAGACATCGGAATAATCAACGCTCTGTGCGCGCTCTTCGGTATAAGAGAGCGTGTAGGCGAGCATGTCGTACTTGCCCGACGAAACGCCTGCGAGGCAGGAGATCAGAGTGGTCTGCTCGAATTCGACCTTGTATCCGTATTCCTTTGCAAAAAGGTTTGTCAGTTCCACGCAGTATCCGTCGAGCTCGTTGTTGGTGGTATAGGAGAACGGTATGTTGTCAGGCAGCAGGCATACTTTTATCTTTCCGTTCTCGCCCGTAAGATCGATCTTGTCGCTCTTTGTCTGAGATGTGTTGTTTGTGACCCACTTATCCTTGAGCCTGTCGAGAGTACCGTTCTCGCTACATTTCTTAAGGAACTTGTTAAACTGCTCCCTTAACTGCTTTGAACGGTCCGTACCCTTCTGGAACGCGTAGTAGTAATCGTCATCCACTATGTGGGACTTGATATAGTCGATGTCCGGAGTCTCGCTGTGCATGAGCCTTGCGACGGGTTCATCTGTAAGGAAGAAATCTATCTTGTTGTTCTTCAGCGCGGCGATCATGTCGCTGTCGCTCTCATAATAGAACTTCTCGCTTGAAGGGAATTCCTGCGGGATCAGGGGCTCTACTGCCGAACCAGTTCTTAATCCGACTTTCTTGCCGTCAAAGGCCTTGTAGTCAGGCACTGCGGAAAACGCCGAAGATCCGAGCTCATCGGTTCTTCCAACCAGGACGACGCCGCCCTTGTAGATGCAGTCAGAGAAGTTTACCGCCTTCTTGCGCTCTTCAGTGACAGAAAGGAGTCCTGCACCGATGTCGTACTTGCCTGCCGAAAGGCCGGCTAACATGCCCGACGTGGTGTTCATCTCGAGTTTGACATTATAACCCTTCTCTCTGGCGAATATCGTGATGAGCTCGATGTTATAGCCCGTCAGCTCGTTGTTGTACATGTAAGAGAATGGGACCTTGTCGCCTACCACGCAGACGGTGATCGTGCCGTTCTCACCGGAAGACGGGGTTTTGTCATAGACCTTCCCGGAATTATCACTGGAGAGCCACTTTTTCTTCATCTTGTCGAGATCACCGCTTTTGCGCACTTCAGCGAGCACCTCGTTGAATTCTTCAAGAAGCTTGTCAGATCCCTTTTTGTTCTTCGGGAATGCGAAACTGTAGTCGTCATCAACAATGACCGGCTTAAGGAAATCAACTTCAGGGTTCTCGATGTGCATCATCTCGGCAACGGGCTCGTCGTTTAAGAAAGCATCGATCTTGTTGCCCGTCAGCGCCGTGACGAGGTCGCTCTCGGTGTCAAAATAGAAATACTGGCTGTCCGGAAGATATTTGAAAGAGAGCTCTTCAAAGCTCGTGCCCGTCCTTATGCCTATACGCTTGCCCTTAAAGTCAGCGTAAGTGACGTTCTTCTGCGCATTAGGGTCCTGTGCAGTAGGCGTCTTCTTCCCAGTACCCACGACAACTGACAGGACGATTCCTGCCACGAGCAAAAGGATCACCGCTACGATGATGAGATCCGCCTTTTGAAGTTTCTTCATAACATATACCTCGAATAAATTCTATTCCATCGGGGGTCATTATGCAAAAATGCCCGGGGAGTGCCTGGGCATTTACTGCTGTCTTAGTTTTTCGTGTTTCTGCAGATCTCAAAAGCCTCTTCAAAGCTTTCTGCCTTGCCTGCTTCCATGAAGAGCCTCACCTTTTCCATCTGGGCACTTGTCCTGAATTCTTCAGGGATGGAGGATTCCATCATGCTTACGTTGTGATTAAGCGACGTGAGCTTTAATCTGAGATCTTCAGTGTCCTTCTTAAGCTGGTCCACGTTCTTAAGCCTCTGGGTTACCGCCTGCGATGCCGCGCCGTTTAACTCATCCCTCTTCTTGACCGCCCTGACTCCGCCGATTATCAGTATCACGATCGGTCCGATGTATTCGAGCGCGATGAAGAAATTAAGAGCGGGGCTCTTAAGGAACAGAAGCGCTATGAACGTGAATGCAAAGATTGAAAGGAATGCGTAGATAAGAAACGGCCAGAAGAACCTGAACCAAGAGTACTTCTTGTATCTGGTCTCAACGGGCTTGCTGATTGCAGCTTCATTGTCCTTGATCTGCTTTTTGAGTCTTTCTAATGTCTTATAGTCCTGGCTAAGCTTTGAAGCCAGAGCAATGCTCTCTTCTTTTGTCATAATCCCTTACCTCCGTGGTTTCCAACCACGGGTAATTATAGCAGATTTCTTTTTTGAGGGGCGCGGGCGGGGGTGTTGGCGTTGCGGGCGGGCCTTGCGTGGCGGCAGGCAGGGTGGGCGTTATCGCATTCAGGGTTAAAATCCAAAAAAACTACAAAAAACGGCACGTTTTTGTAGTTTTTAGTCAAAAATAATGCGTTTGCGATAACGCCATGCAAAAAGTTCGCAGATGGGTTCGCAGTTGAAGCTTCATTTTGCGAACAACTCTGCGGAATTGGATGAAGAAACGCCAAATTCGCAGATTGCTCCGCAGATAGACACATATTCTGCTAACTTTTCCTGAAAGTCTAAGTTGATATCAATGTTTGTACCCCAAACACAGACGTGAACATAGAACTTTTCACTTCATGGGCGAAAAATCAAATCAATCCACGGTGTAATCGAAACTGCTGCGGATCTTCATGAAGGGACGGACCTTGCCGGTGGCAACAGCCACGTGAGCCGGATGATCTTTGTAGTTGTTGAGCGCATCGAAGTCCTCAAATACCGAATCGAGCATCGCGTCACCGCTCGAGCCGGGAAGCGGATCTGTATTGACCTTAATCTCAAGAAGACCGGGAATTATTCCTTTCAGACCCTCAAGACCTTCCTTGATGCCTTTCTTTATCTGCTCTTTCTCTTCTTCTGAGTATTCGTCCTTGATCGTCCAGACGATAACGTGTCTGACCATGGATATTCTCCTTTCAGGGCCTGCATTTGACGACTGATTCCGTGACGTCCTTGAGCACGAGATCGCCGTTCTGGTTGTAGATGTCTATGGTAAGTTCGGTAAGGCCGTTTCTCTCATTGCGCTTAACCAAGTTCGTTATGCTTGCCTTTCCGGTGAGGACGTCGCCCGGGTAGACGGGCTTGAACCACTCCATCTTGGTGGACTTGCCCGCGAGTAGCTCTTCACCGAAATAATCCACTTTAAGGTAGCTTGCCCAGACCGCCATGAAGCTCATGACGCCCGGCGCTATCAGGCCTTTGAAGGGCGTGGTCTTGGCATACTCCTCATCGGTATGAAGAGGGATGTTGTCGTACTCTTTTGCAAAAGCGATCATCTTGTCTTTGTCTATGGTTACGGGATCCAAGTCTGCGCTCATCCCTACTTTCAAATCGTCAAAATACATATGTGTTCCTTCCTACTGGTTTTTTACGAATAATGCCCTGTATTCACCGGGGGCCATGCCCTTTTCCTCGCGGAACACCCTGTTGAAGCTCGGGATGCTCTGAAAGCCTGACATCATGGCTATCTCGGTCAGAGGGCGCTTGTCGTCCGAGAGGAGCTCTGTCGCCTTTTCGAGCCTGATCATGTTGAGCCACTTGGTGTAGTTCATGCCAGTGACGTTCTTGAATATCCTCGAGAAATACTCCCTGCTGATGCCCGCCATCTCGGCCATAGCGCCCTGCGAGAGATCGTCTGCGGTTAAGTTGTTCTTGATGTAGTCGGTGACCATCATGAGGCGGCGCATTACGTCATCGCCCGGGCCGTCCCTGACCTCATCCTCCATGTCGGGGGCAAGCTCCTTGCGGTGCTCTAAGAGAGTCAGCATGAACTCCATCAGGAGCATCGTGCATCTGATCTCGCGGTCAGGCATTTCGGAGAAGAAGATGTCCCTCATCTTGTATATGAGGTCCTTCAATTTAGCGGCAAGCTCAGGGTGGCTTTGAACGCATATGATGTGCAGGTTCCTGTACATGTGCATTATGCGCCTTAAGTCAAAGAGCGAGTTTATGAAACCGTTGGAGAACTGGACCACCAGGGAATCCTCGCGGTTGGCATCGACTATCGAATGCATCTCCATGGGCCAGACAAGCACGATGTCATCAGGAACAAGCTCATAGGTATTCTTTCCCACGCAGTAGATGTTGGTCTTGCCGGGTGCGACAAGCAATATCTCGCCGTAGGAATGCCAGTGCGCCTGATAGCTGCGCTCCTTGAAGCCCGTCGACATGTTGAACGCGCTTACATGGTCAAATCCGTATGTTTCGTAATTGCTGTAATCCATACTGCTATTTTAGTATTACTTTTCCCTCATTTATTGCATAATCTGGGCATTTTTGTACGGGTTTGTGTGTCATGTCAAAAAATGATAAACCACGGTGCGAATCGTGAGAAGTTTTTGTTTTTGCAATTACTATAATTCCTAACATCAAAAACTGCGGAAAGAAATTATGTGATGAAGAGCAATATCAGAGACATGACAACGGGAAGCCCGACCAAGCACCTCCTCATGTTTGCGCTGCCGACCATGATCGGCAACATCTTTCAGCAGATCTATAATCTCGCTGACTCTGTCATTGTGGGCAATTTCGTAGGCTCCAACGCTTTTGCGGCCGTCGGCGCCACGTCTTCGATCACATTCCTCTTTTTCGCGCTCTGCAACGGTATCGGAAGCGGCGGCGGCGTTGTCGTTTCCCAGTATTACGGTGCTCATGACGACAAGAACGTCAGAAAGTGCATCGTAAACAGCGGCATAATAATGCTCATCGTGCCCATCATCTTCGGAATACTGGGATTCACGCTGAGCCCGTGGCTGCTCAGGCTCCTTGATACTCCGGCAGAGATCATGGACGACGCGGTCCTCTACACCAGATACATGTGTGTGGGACTCCTGTTCGTTTCACTCTACAATTTCATATCCTCCATGCTCAAGGCTTTGGGAGATTCAAAATCCCCTCTGTATTTCCTGATCATCTCGACGGTTGTCAACATTGTGTTGGATATTCTCCTGGTCGTGGTGGTGCCCCTGGGCGTGAGAGGCGTCGCTCTTGCTACGGTCATTGCGCAGTTCATCTCGGTGTTAACATGCGGCATTTACGCATACAGAAAGAACACCTACTTCCGCATCCCACCCAAAGACATCAAGGTGTCACTGCGCATGACCGTAAAAATCGTAAGACTCGGTGTTCCGATGTCTTTGCAGTTCGCTCTGATCGCCGTCTCCTCGATGGCGCTCCAGAGAGTGGTCAACGGCTTCGGCACCATAGCGATAACAGCCTTCACGGCAACAAACAGGATCGAGACATTCATCCACCAGCCCTACATGACGCTTTCCGCGGCTCTCGCGACTTTCAGCGGCCAGAACTACGGAGCTAAAAAATACGACCGCGTTGTACTGGGATACAGGAAGGGTCTGCTCTTAATGGCAAGTCTCACCGCATTCCTCATGGTTGTAATGCAGCTGTTCAGCTACAATCTGGTAAGCTTCTTCGTCTCAAAAGAGGATCTTGCCGCTCCGGCCATCATTCACCTGGGCGCACAGGGCCTCAGCATTGCGAGCTACTTCTACCTCGCTCTCGGATTGATATATGTGGTCCGCGGCGTTCTTACAGGCCTGGGAGATGCTTTCTTTGCGCTGTTTAACGGAGTCATCGAAGTAATCGGAAGATTTACGATCCCGCTCCTTCTGACCGCTTATCTCGGATTCGGGGAGCCCGGCATCTGGCTTTCTTCCGGACTCGTATGGCTTTTGAGCGGAGTTACCGCATGGACAAGATACAAGGCTTATTTCAAGGTCAAGGGCAATACTGCCACACGCCATTCACTGCTTCCCGCTTTTAAGATGCGGGGACAAGCTTCCAGGTAAAGCCCGGCTTTTCTGCGATATATTTGTCGTAATCTTCGGTATTGAACTGGAACGGGTAGTTTGTAAATCCCATAAGCTTGATCACAGTGTTCTCACCGTCGATGAAGAATGCCTTGTCAGATCCCCTGCAGATCGTGTATGTGCCGTTCTTGTTCCTTAAGATAACGAATACCTGATCCTCGTCATTTGAGATCCAGTCAACGGTAACGTTGCCGTTCTTCGCGGTGAGGTAAACGTTGCTTCCGTCGCTCTTCTGGCCGGAAAGCCTCATCCTGTATCTGCCTGCATACTTAATGAGATCCACCTTGACGCTTACGTTGTCTTCAAGGCCTTCTGCCGCAGGCTTAAGGATGTATGTGCCTTCAGGAATCGGGTTTCTGGACTGATCCAGCGTTGTGTTGTAGTAATCCTTATACTCTTTTCTTCCGTCAACTAACTGCTTCTTGATCGTGCCTAATCCTGCAGCTGCAAAGAGGAAAACAAGAGTTCCCGCGATGAAATAGATGATCCCCGGATCGATCGTAAACCGGGCTTTCTGAAGCTGTTTGAGGGTTGTTTTGGAGAGCTTTTTCATCATGGCGATAAGCCCTGCGGTACCTACCGGGATCAAGAGCACCATGTAAGACATCGTATAGAACGGAGCCGCCTCCCAGATGATGTGGAAGATGTATCCGCCGACGAATGTTATGAACAGCAAGAGCGCAGGGCTGCCGTTCTTCTTGCGGCCCGTTGAGACTGCAAACACGGCTGCTCCGAGGAACATCATTACCTGATATACCTTGAGGCAGGATGATACCACGCTGATGACCCTGGGACTTGCAAGGAGCCATGCCAGGGGCGATGCGTTGCCGTCTAAGTAAACGTTTCTCGAAGGGAACTCGAATCCGCAGTGAGTCGGGTCAGACCACTGGATAAGGACTTTTCTCGTATAAAAACCGATCGCGTAATTGGGCTCGCCCGCAAACTCGCTTAAACTCTGCTTTATGCTTTCTTTGGCGGTTACCGAGTGTGCTGCCTGATCGAAGCCTGATGATGCATATGTCAATGCGTTGTATCCGTTATAGACTCCTGCTTCCTCCTGCATTCCCATGGCGATCCAGGACCACTTTGAAGCGCCTTCAGATACTTCTTTTCCGATGATTGCGCCAATCACGAGATTAAGAGCGGTGTTGATGAGGAGTGCGCATGCGATGAGTGCAACGGGAATGTATAACTCCTTATACCGCTTCTGCCTCAGGAGTTCTGCGGCAAGATAGATCATTATGGCTATCGCAAAGATGCTGAAGTTGTTCTTGATCAGACATGCTGCCGCGGGAAATAAGATCAGTGCGACCGTTTTCTTCGCAGAAACTTTTCCGCAGGCCGCTTCAGCTGCCAGCTTCATTGCCCTTACGGCAAAGAACATGCCGGGAACGTCACCATATATTATCAGTGCTTTCGCCTGAAGAGGCAGGAATAAAACGCCTGCCGCCATGACAAGGATCCGTCCCTTCTTTGACAGACCGAATCTTCCGCCGATCTCTGTAAGATCCGAATAGATAAACGGTATCAGGGAGGCATTGATGAGCATTATTACCATGTTGTTGTAATGCCCTGCAACAAAGCTCAGAAGGTAATGGACAACGGCCATTCCGATGTTGTTGGGATAGATTCCGAGATATCCCGGAGGAGTAAAAGCTTCCGTCTCACCCCACGAGAAACTGTATGCTGCCTGCTGCAGCGAAAGCTGGTCAACATTCTGGCTCACGCCGTTGATGCTTATCACCATCAGGACCGATTCGATGAAGATCACGGCCTTGAGGATGCACATGGCGCTTGTGTAAGTCTTTTCATCGCCGAGCCTGTTTAAACGCTCCATCGCATTCTTTGACTTCAGCGTGCAGATGCCAAGGGCAAAGACCGCGATGACCGCCAATAACAATATCAGTACGGGATTAAGGAACAGTACCCTGACTGTTCCGATATCATTGATCAGCCTGTAGGTTGCAACGAAACAGACGGTAAAGAGATAAAAGCACGCGGCAAAAGCAATGACCGTGACCACTGCTTTGTAGAACGAATATAACTTTCCCGGTGCGTCTTTTCCCATATCAAAAATATTATATTACTTGTATGGGGTTTTCAATTAATGCAGATTTTCCTGTAAACGGCTTCCTCATCGTCAAGACCGTTTAAGACGTAGGTTATGGCATCGTCTTTGCTTGCACCGGTTTTGTTTATCTCCATCCTGAAGTTCATTATCTTAGAGCTCGTAAGATCCGCGTCCGGCGTATATTTAAGCTGGTCTGAAACGATCTTGTTCAGTTTTGCTATGCATTTGATTATCTCTGCGACGTCTTCATCCGAACCAAACTCAAAGACGAACGCTGCGTTATCCAGGTCTTCCCTTCTGCTCCTAAAGCAATGGCATTCATTGAGTTCATTGTACAGGTTTTTCTTGTAGTGCTCTCTGACCGCCTTGGAATACTCTACCCTTTCTTTGTAGCCTAACCCGCTCTCATTTTGGATCGCTACTACTTCAAAGGTCAGGTCCCGCAGGTCAGACTTGAGCGTGTAGTAGACGTACTCTTTCTCATCCCTTACCGAAACGCAGTGCGCTGATTCGGGCACAGTCTGTGAGACGATGCTCTCGACTGTCTTTTCCTTCGGGGGCGGAATGATCCTGCATGAGCAAAGGCTGAGCATGGCAACTGCCAAAAGCAGTATCAGTGTTAAGTATCTTTTCATGTGTCCTATCCCTTTTCCATAAAATAGACAGACACATTATACCAAACAGAAAACACCCCGGCTGTAAAACAGACAACCGGGGTATCTTCTTAACGGACGAAATATATTAAAGGGAGGTGATTACACTAATTCCCAATAGATATCGATAAACATTGCTGCGGCATTGGAATCGAGGTTGTAATTGTTCTGCCTTGCGATGGTGCGGAACTGGTCTGCGCATGTGCTGAGCTCCATGTAGCATCTTGCTCTCTTCCACTCTCTGATGATCTCCTGGAAGTCCTCGAAAAGCTCGGAAGCCTCGATATCTTCGATGGTGGAAAGTGCTGTGAACTCGATGTTCTTGTCTACGCCCATCATGGTTCTGCGGATCATCTGCTCGTTGTTAACTGTCATTGTTGCCATTTTTTGTCCTCACATTCGTTTTTGATTTGGTTTTGTTTTGTGTTGTTTTGTTTGATGGTTAGAGTATTGCATGTGAGAACAGTGCTTTAAATCACTAATGCAGGGCCGTTTTGTCGATTAATCGACAGAACGGATGAGATGTGTCGGTTAGTTTGAAAAAAGTTGCAAGAAAAAAGCGGGATGACCCGCTTTTTCAGATATCGTATTTGCCTTTTTCGAGCCTGCCCTCGAATTCTTCGACCGGAATGGGCTTATCGAAGAAGTACCCCTGCGCGAGATCACACCCGTATCTCTTTAAGAGCTCTATGTGCGCCTGTGTCTCAACGCCCTCGCAGATACATTCAAGGCCCAGCTGTCTTGCCATGGAGACTACAAGACTGAACATTATGTTGCTTGAGGACATTTCGCACCCTTCGCAGGTATCAGGCAGGAAGCTCTTGTCGATCTTGAGGACGTTCCAGGGAATGTCCTTGATGAGGTTAAGCGACGAATAGCCGATGCCGAAATCATCGATCGAGATGTGGAAGCCCAAGTTCCTCAGAGCCGTGGTCATGCGCTTGAGTTCGCCGAATTCGACCTCCGAAGTTGTCTCGGTGAGCTCGACTTCGATGAGGTCATGCGGAATCTTATACTTATCCACTATCTCCGCGATCGTTTCGGGGAAATACGTATTAAGGATATGCTTTCTTGAGAAGTTGATGGATACCCTGACCAGGTCCTTTCCTTCGTCGGTCCAGCGCTTAAGGTCCTTGCAGACAGATTCCAGCATGTAGAAGTCCAGTCTGCAGATCTCGCTGGTCTCTTCGAGGAAAGGTATGAATTCAACGGGCGGGATGATCTTGCCGCCGCGGAACCATCTGCAGAGGGCTTCCGCACCGACGAGCTTTCCGTTGTTGACGTTTACCTTGGGCTGGTAGAAAGGCCTGAACTCGCTCTTTTCGATCGCCTCGTTAAACTCCTGCTGGATCTTCATGCCCTTTACGCGCTTTTCATTGAAAGAGTCGTCAAAGAATATGATGCTGTCCATTCCGCCGGTCTGTGCCACGCGGTATGCGCTTATGATGCTGCTCATGATCTCGTCGAAACCGGCATCGTGATCGTTCGGCATGCGGTAGAAACCGGCACTGCACGTGATGTTGACGCCTTCGCCTTTAGGTGTCCTGATCTCGGCCTGCGTAAGATAGTCTATTACCGTTCTGGTCTTGTCCGCATTGCATACGCCGATAAAGTTGTCGCCTCCCAAACGGGCAATGAATCCGTCCTCGCCGAGCTGAATGTTGAGCTGGTCGTAGTGCGACCTCATTATGCCGTCACCGACCTTTCTGCCGAACTCACGGTTTATCAGTGAGAAATGTCTTAAGTTATAGCGGAAAGCCAGCTTGTCGCGGGTCTTCTTCTGCGCACAGATGCGGCCTAAATATTCATGCCAGTTCCTGAGATTCGGATATCCGCTCTCATCAAAGAAAGCGAGTTCATATACGAGGTCCCTCATGCGGTTGCGGCTGACAAAGCTTAAGACTGTCTTCATTACGAGTTCGACCTTCTTGCGCTCATCATCATCCAAAGGCTTCTCATCGGGAGACATGTATGTGGCGGTGGTGGCGATGGTCATGACACTGGTGACGACGCGGTAGAAAAAGATCTGCTCACCTTCCTTGCCGTTGTCGTAGCAGCAGAGCGTCTCGCCCTTGCCTTCCTTTTCCTCCTGCTCGTTCCTGTAGACACGCGTAACTGCCTTTGACAGTCTGAACAGGCGGCACATCTCGATGAGAAGATTCTCGATGAGCTCAACATCGATGCATTCGAAGTTGGTCATTGCGGAGACCATCTTGGAGTAAAGCTTGAAGAATGCGGTGTCTTTGTCAGTGATTTCGGGCCCCAGAACAGCCTCGGTAAACTCAGGAGCGTTCTTTGCCGTTCCTACAGACCTTGGTTTCTTTTTGTAACTGTTAGGCTTTCTGGGTGTCATATCGGCCCCTTGCACTTAGTAAAGGAGTTTTTACTTTTTTCTATTATACTAGCCATTTCAGGAAATTGCACACTGTTAGCCGTTTTGCTAACTTCCATTCACTGATATTATTTAGAAAAACATGTTTGGAGTCCTTATGATCGACTACGAAACAATAGCAAGAAACAACCACAGAAGCGGCATGAACTGCGCCATGGCAGTCTACGATGCCCTCGGAATGAATAATGAGAATAAGACCTCCGCTCCCCGCCCGCGCGACAACGGCGGATACTGCGGCGCCGTCCTGGCAGCCGAGCAGACCATAAGGGAGATGGGCGGAACTGATTCTGACATTGAAGAGTTTGAGAAGCGCTTTACTGATTTGTACGGTCACTTAAAGTGCGCTGACCTGCGCGGCTTCATGAGCGGCAAGTGCAACGATTACGTTGGTTCAGCCGCCGCGATCGTAGGTCAGATGGGAATACTGCCCGATTAAGATTTCTTCCCGGCTTTTATCTTAAGTCCCGCGACTGAAACGATCAGTACCAGCGGGAATATACAGCCGGCGATCATGCCCTTTTTGAGGTCGTCGCCGTTTATCTGAGCGAAGAACCCTACTATGCCCGGACCTATCGCTCCACCCAGGTCACCTGCCATCGCAAGCAGCGCAAACATAGCAGTTCCGCCTGAAGGAAGCTTTTTCGAAAGGATGCTTATCGTTCCGGGCCACATTATGCCTACCGAAAAACCGCACACGATGCAGCCGATAAGGCAAATGACGGGTGAACCTGAAAATGAAGCCGCTATATAGCACATCAGGCAGAGCGCGCCCGACCCGAGCATGAATGTCGTAAGCTCCATCTTCTTTCCGTACTTGCCGTAAATGACCCTGCTTATGCCCATCGCGACCGCGAACATGCAAGGGCCCACCAGGTCGCCGGTGGTCTTGGGCAAGCCAATCGCAGATTCCGCAAAAGCCGAGAACCACTGCGCCATCGCTATTTCCGATGCTCCCGCACAGACCATCAGGACAATGCCTAAGAAGAACACAGGCGTCTTAAAGAGCCTTTTCGCTCCCATCTCCTCCCCGTCTTCTGTGAGGGATTCGATCGGGCATACTGCGAAGTTGAATATGTTTATAAGAGGCACCAGTGCCCAGATGCACGGCAGCCACTGCCAGTTGTCAATTCCGAACACATAGAAGAAACCCGTTGAAAGTGCTATGACACCAACGCATCCCCAGCAGTAGAACGAATGCAGGATGCTCATGACCGAAGCTTTGTTTTCGAACGGGCATGCCTCGACGATAGGGCTTGCGAGCACTTCGATCAGGCCGCTTCCGACCGCATAGATGATGGTGCTGACCAATATCCCCGCGAAAGGATCAGGCAATATGGAAGGCAGGACCGAAAGGCCGATGAGGCCCAGTCCGGCAAGGAATTCCGACAGAACTGCGCCCGCTCTGTATCCGATCTTTCTGGTCAGTCCCGCGCATATGACGTCTACTAATATCTGCGTGATGAAGAACACGATCGGAATGACCGCGATCTTTCCTAAAGGTATGCCGTACTGCGTATGAAATCTGAGAAAAAGGAGCGGCGCAAGATTGGCGGTTATCGCCTGAGTTATGAAAGCCAGATAGCAGGCCGTTAATGTCCTCTTGTATTTGCCCTTCATCAATACCCGCCCTTGTTGAAAAGCGCCGGGGGCTAGTGCCCCCTGTGCTTTTCTTTTTTCTTCAGCTGTTTGAGCTCAAACTCCCGTTTTTCCTCTGCCTCTTTTTGTTTGCGGCTATTGGTCTTTCGGCTTTGTTTGTTCTCCTCCTGCTGCAGCTTGATCGCCTGCTGAGACTTCGTGCCTATTCCAGAAGCCGAAGTCTGCTTTCTGGCTTCACGCTGAACCCGTTTTGGGTTCTTTGAGATCTCTTTTACAGCAGTTTTCACAGCCGGGCTGAACTTCAGGCCCTGGTAGTTTTTGAGGAAGTATTCGTATACCTCGTAATCTTTGGGTTCTGCCCCGAAGACCACTCTGGATGCCGAAACTTTATTGTTTTCGGTCAGTTCGAAAACACCTGCCCAAAAGGGCTCCTCAAAATACACCGTCAGGCACAGCCGTATCTTGCCCATGACAATCCCTCCTTCGTGAATTGATGAGCAAAGAACGGACAACCCGGAGGGGCAGGTTACTTACCCTGCAAATGCAGGACGGCCGGGCTACCTACCGGCTCTGGCATGCTTTAAGGCACACGTTGCGTTTTTATCTTTGCATTGTTACAGATACTATATTATCAAATTCGGTAGGTGTTTTCGCGGGCCGGTTGATCGTATCGGCAGCTGCCGATGCGCTGACACGCAAACCGGATTGTCACGGTGATGACCGGTGCGCAGTCATACGAAATCGGACAAAATGCCGTTTTTATATGTACATTTCACCCCCTGAAACGGCTTTTCGAACCGGAAAGTACATATAAATTCGAGAAAAGTCCAAATTTATATGTACGTTGATGCCGCAAGGGGCTGTTTTCGCCGAAAAACGTACATATAAAAATGGGCAAATGCCCAGTTTCGTATGACAAGACGTTTACCGATAGTAACCGTACGTACCGGATTAAGGATTTCGTGTTTCAGTACGTACTATTCTGACAAACCTATCATCGGACGCGATGACTTTTAAGTCTGATCCGGATACTCCCAGAAGCCACCCTTGTGGAAGTTCTCGTTGCCAAGGGGTGTTGCCGTGAGCTTGAAGATGACGCAGCCGTCTGGGCATACAACGGTCTTGGTGTACTTGCCGTCACCGCCTAAGTTCATTAAGTCTCCGCCGCTCCTGACTGCTTCCATCAAGGGGTAGAGCATCATCATGGTCTTGGAGCAGATCCCGTAGCCGTCCTTGTTGACGGGGCATCCGTAGGTACAGGTGTATTTGTCGCCTATCTCTTCGCCGTTGCGGCAGTATCTTTCGGTGTGATCGCCGTGAAGGAAACCCGTTACTTCAACGGTGAACTCGTACTCTTCGTCATACCACTTCTTCATGATGACTCCTTATCTGGAATAGACTCCGGTCATTAATTCTTTCTTGTAGGCTTCCCTGTTAGGCAGATCGGGATAAAGGTCCGCGACTGCTGCTGCTGCCTGATTGTCGTAAGGGATGCTCAGGATGTTCATGCTGATGGGTGCGCGTTCCTCTGAGCCAAGCTCGCCTTCGATGAGGAGCGCGTGGACGTTGGTGACGCCTAATGAATTGCCAACACTTCCCGTGTTGATCGCGTAGCCTAAGTCCATCTCAAGGATATAAGGCATGTGGCAGTCGGCGCTGATGAAGCCGCCATGGAGCTTGCCCTTCGTGTCAGTGTAGCCGGGACGCATCTCATCCATTGAAAGGTATGGGTGGAAGTTGTCAGCGATAGGCCTTCCGTGGAACAGCCTGAAGTTGATGCCGCTTATAAGGACCTCGTCTTCCTGCGGGAGCGATTCAAGCCAGTCAAGGCGCTCTTTTCCGAGCTGATCCACATAGAAATAGTTCATCTTGAGCCATTCGAGCTGGTCTGCGTCGTAGGAGCCAGCGTCCTTTTCGCTCAGCTTTCCTGTCTCAACGCAGCCTAAGTCCCAGTTGCCTGAGATGAAATGTTTGCAGTGGCTTCTTACCCAGTCTAAGGTCTTATCGCTCTCAGGGCCCTTGCCTACTGCGTCTCCCAAGAACCAGATGTCATCGGGCTTTATCTTCTCGCTCTCCTTTTCGAGTGCCAGCGTTGCGGGCAGATTGCCGTGAAGATCGGCTAAAAACAGTATCTTCTGCATTTATTCTTCCTCTTTCATTATTCGTTTTTCATCTTCTTTTATCAGTCCCAGAAGTCTTGTCCGGACTTCTTTGAGTTCATCAGCAGTAAACGGAAGGCCCGGATCTTTGGAATGCTCATTTGCGGTTCCTTCATAAGTCCCTCCGCCGGTGTAATTCCTGATGCCGCCCAGGTATTCCGGAGGGTTTTTGAGAAGACCTGCGACAGTGTCCATGACATCAAGGACTATGCTGTCTTCGGAAGGCTTTTTGGTCTTCCCGGACTCGATGTACGTTACTTCTAACGGATCGATAGGGAACGCACTCATGTAGTCATCCACCTTGTTCATCGCGATCTGTTCGACCGGAACGTCGTGCGGCTCATTACTTCTCATGCGGGTGTCATCCATCTCTTCTTGCAGATCCATCTTTGCAAAAGGAGACATCTGCCTCTTCTCGGGAATCGTACGTGGAACGCCGGTCAACCGGAGTTCCTCCTTATTGGAGTCGCAAAGCTGCATGCTGACTAAACAGTACTCGGTCACATGGCGTACGAACAGGTTGTCTTCCTGTTCGATCTCAAGGAGCTTTGCAATGAGCTTAAGCTCTTCGCAGCGGCAGAAGTTTATTATATCGCCCGGCCTCGTACAGACCTTGTTAAGGATTTCTTCGGTGCTGTTTACCCCGTTTTTGGAAAGGAGTCCGCTCAGGATGTCTTTTGTACCGCCTGCCATCACTTAACCTCCTCTTTTGCGAGCTCATCGAGCAATGCGTTTATGCCTTCTCTTATCTCATCGAACTGCTTTTGAAGCTTATTCTTCTTCAAATACAGGATGCCGATCTGCTTTTGCATGCTCTGCATCTGGTCTCTGCAGCTGTCCACGTCGGCAGCCTTCTTTTTCAACACACTGAGCCTTGCGTGCGCGTCGCATCCGATGCCGAATCCTATCGCCAGGATCAAGCCGCAGACATACATGGGTCCCAAAAAGCAGAATGCCAGGAGAGCAAAAGCTAGACACGCCATGATGATGTTGTAGACCACAGAATACTTTTTGAGCGGAATGTGCGGATCGATCATTTTCTTATTCTCGGGATCTGAAGCATCCTCTTCCACATACATCCCCAGAGCAGACTTGTCCTTTTCGTCATAGACGCGCTGGCAGTCTTTGATCTCCCTGTCGATCGCGGTCATATCGTTATGAAGCCTGTGACACTCAGCTGCCTTTCCGATTATGCCGCTAATCTTTTCGAGCCTTTCGCGGCCTTCGCCCTCTGCCTGTTCGATGAGATATTCGGTAGTCTTCGGTTTGCCTTTGAAGAACTTCAGGACATTGGTCATGCGGATCTTCTCGAGGTCAGTGATCTCATATTTGAGGAGCATTATTTTCTCGAGCGCGCGGACGCTGTGCGGATCCTTTGTCAGGTAGAACTCGTACGCATCTATGGCCGCAGCGTATTCACCGCGCGAAGCAAACGTCTCTGCCTTCTCGAAAACATCGTCTTCCTTGAAATACGCATAGTCGAAAGTCATGCCGCAGAAAGGGCAGACATATAACTGCTTTGCGGCATCGATCTTAAGAGCTCCGCCGCAGCTCTCACAAATATGCTTTTTAGTATCACCCATTAATGAACCGGAAGTTTATTTCTGCTTGCTGAACGTATATGCAAGCTGCTTGGTGCTCGCATTGTGAAATGTCAGAGTGTCTTCAGCGAAAGTATAGCTGAAGGTCCATTCCTTCGCTGCATCTGCGTTAGTATTGTCCGTATTATCACTGGGATACATTGTCAGAGACTTTGTCTTCTCATCAAGTACAAACTTTCCGCTGCTCGTCACATCTCCGAGAGTGGAATGGCGGATCCACTTGAAAGTGCCGTTCTCATTGAATATCACGGTTGTCTGGTCCTCAAAATTGGACGTGGTGTTCCATGTTCCTACGATCATTTTCTTATCCGACTTTCCACACGCGGAAAGACACATCACCATAGCCAAAAGAAGCACCACCGAAAAAACTCTGATACGTCTCATCCAACATATCCCTCCTTTCATATTTTTTATTATATCATCTCCTCATTATTGCAAAGTGACAGCCGTGATATAATATTCGCGGGTAAGGGAAACTTTTACGGAATAACGGATAGGGAGGGTCTTGATATGGCATTTTGTCCTAACTGCGGTTCAAAAAACGAAGATATTGCAAAGTTCTGCATCAACTGCGGCGGTCCTCTTGCGGCAGCACAGCAGGCAGCGCCCGTTGCTCAGGCGGCTCCTGTTCAGCAGCCTGCTCCTGCACCCGTTCCTGCTCCACATGCCATGCCTCAGGCACCCGCGGGTTTTCAGCCGATCCCGGCTCCTTCAAACGGAAACTTCAGGCCCATCACTCCTGAAAATCCGTTGCCGATGACGCCCATTCAGCCCGTCTACGCGCAGCCCATCACGCAGCCCGTTCAAAAGCAGGTTCCAAAGCCCAAGACCAACGGCTTCTGCAAGGCGGGATTCATCTTTTCGATAATTGGTCTTTGCAGTGTGGGTTCCACTTCCCTTCTGGGATTGATCCTCTCGGTCATAGGTCTTTTCTCCGCGAAGAAACATAATCAGCCGGGTAAAGGCAAGGCCATCTTCGGCATAATCTGCTCGGGCGTTATCGTGCTTGGTCTCGGCGTTACGATAGCGATGTGCTGGAGCGACCTCAGGGAAGATTTTGAATCGGGAAGCATCAGCGACCCGATAGAGTTCTTTTATGCACTCGACGGCTCCAACGAAAGACACACCAAGGAATATCAGGAGAAGACAAAGAACGTCACCGGTCAGAATTGGGTCAATTCATTAAGTGACAACAACGCATATCTTATGTTCGGAAACGGGAACACTTTTAAGTTCTACGAAGATGTCGACGACACCAGTGACAACTACATCACGGGCAAGTGCAGGATCTTTCTCGGCACTGACGCCATGGACCAGGTCGAAAGAAAATACAGGCAGTACATCACAAAATCAGATATCAACAAGCTCATCTCCCGGAACAGCGACTACAAGCGCGAGAACTTCGTTCTGCTGGTCATGACTAACGACTGCAATTATAAGAACGGCAAGAAGATAAACGACGCCAATTGGACCACCGTATATTACGGTTTCTGCTACAAGACCATCAGCGGCACCTACAGGCTTGTCATCACCGATATGGAAACGGGCACGAAATACGATTTCGCGACTGAAAAGTATTTCAAGGCCAACAGGCAGAACCCGGCCTGATACTGCTTTGGAGACGGTCACGTTGCTTTAGGCCTGGCGTGAGAGTTATCGCATTCTCGTTTTTTTGAGGCAAAAACTACAACTTTTGCCCGATTTTTGTAGTTTTTTGTGTTTTTTCAGGGGTTTGCGATAACTTGCCTTCTTCGCGGCGAGGTTCTGCATGGAGCCGCGGCCAAAAACCTTCATATTCCGTCAACACAAAGCCCTCCCAATGTCGCTTAATCATCAAAACGCGGCAATATTACTGATTGCTGCGCCCTGTTGACACGCACATAATGAAGCCATAAAAGGAACAGCTTCTTAAAAGGAGGGCAAGAAAATGAAAAAGGATAATATCAGAAAAGGAGGATCCGTACTGGTTGGCGTGATGATCGTTCTCGCAGTGATCATCGTAACTTCCGCCATAGCAGCCTTCAGTTACTTAGGTGCCACCGAAGATTCCCAGAGCGTAATGTTCTGCGGCGTCGAAACAACCTCCCGCGCAGCCTGATTCCTTTTCCTGCCTCTTTCTTACTTAATATTTCACTCAAACATCACTCAATTTCCTTGTCTGCCAAGTGCTAAAATCGCCACAGACAAGGAGATTTTTAATGATCAGATTCAAAAACGTAACAGCAATGGTTCTTTCCGGCGCGCTCGTTCTCTCGCTTGCTTCATGCAGCATGATAACCGAGCCCGACATAACAAATAAGGTAGTAAACCCCTCCGTATCAGTGGGTCTTTACGAGGAATCCAAAAAGAAGACCGGACGCATCATCGAGAATGCATCCGTAAACTACGATGACTACGTGCTTTCAGAATCAGATGACCTGAAGACGATGGAGAAAAAGATCGAGACCAAATACGGTATCGACATTGTTTTCGGTGATGACGTCAGGACAGAGTTCGGCGATGAGTCCGAGAAGCTCGTGACGGAAAAATACACGGATGAGGCCAACATAAAGACGGCCCTCATTACGTTTGACGATATCCTCAAGATCTACCCCAAGACGTTCTTCTACCAGTTAAGGCTCACCGAGGACAGCCCCGTCAAGATCTACATGACGGGCCACATCAAGAGCCTCACCTACCCTGAAGCAAGCATCAATGCTTTCACTTCCGATACGGATTCCAAGGGTGAGTTCTATCTGGTAATAGACATAGCGGGCCAGGACGGCATATTCAATCCGGTCGACGTCATGCATGAGATCGTGCACCTGACTGATTTCAAGCTCAAGTCCAAGGGTCTGCTCAAGTCCGAAGAATGGGCAAAGCTCAATCCCGATGGCTTTACTTACACGGAAAGATCAGATAAGAAATCTGAGGACAAATACAATTTCGGCCAGGCTGAATACTGCCCGCTCAAGGAAGGAACACAGCCTTCAGACGTATATTTCATCGCTCCCTATTCGCAGGCGAACGAATATGAGGACAGGGCTACGCTTCTCACAAACGCAATGGTTTTCGCGCTTTACGGATATGAGGTCGAGCCTGAAGTATACAAGTGCCCGCACCTTCAGGAGAAGATGGAATACTGGTTCAGCCAGGTAAAGAAAGGTTTTGACACTTCCTACTGGGACAAGTCTCCCTGGGAAGACAGCTTTAACAAGCTTAAATGATCAGGCCTTGTCAGCCTTCTCGAAAACAACCAGTCCGCACTCTGTCGGGTGATCCATTATGACGAAATCCTTGCCCTCTGTCTTATAGCGCAGGAGCATGGACGTGATGAGGATGTCGCCCGAGCCTCCCAAGAGCTGCAGGAGTCCAGCGATCACAACAGCGGGGCTTGAGAAAACGATTCCCAATACACTTAAGCCAAGTCCCAGTATCGTCATCGGCATCATTGAACCGATGATGTACTGTCCCTTTGAAAGAGGCGCGCGGCAGTAGCAGTAAGGCGTGATCATCTCCTTGATGAAGCCGTACTCGATGTCCTTCATATGGTTCTCAGCGAAGATGCCCCAGGTCAGGCCGTGGATAAATTCATGAACAACTGCGAGAGGTATCATGGAGATGCCGGCAACGATGAGAAGGATGCCGTCGATGAGCTTCTTTTCATGGAGCATTGTTGTAACCGGAGCGGTTCCTCTGATCAGAATGAATGCAATGCATACTGCCGCCATGAACGGCAGCACCAGCAGAGGTCCCACTATGTTTGCCTTCTGGATGGTTATCGTCAGATCCTTTCTGACGTAACCCTTCCCCTTCATCTTATCTTCGGTGAGCGCAAACGCAGCAACCCTCTTCTGCTCCTGTTCAGAGAGCTGTCTGCCTGCTCCCGTGTTCTGAATATCACTCATTTTTTTCACCCTTTACCTTTATCTGATGTATGCCGGTGACTGCCCGGGCGGCGCTTTTAACGCGCACATCAGTGTATTGTACCACACGCATCTTGTGGTATCTTTTATACGGTATAAGGGTAAAGGAGAATGGCTGCTAAATGCACCGCGACATAAACGATCCAAGGATAGACATAACGCCGTTTGACAGGGCAAAGGTGCCGCCGAGGCAAAACCTTTTCCTCCTGCCTTTGATGTGGCTTATATGTAAGTTCGTCACGATGCCTTACAAGCTCAAGATCGACAGGCACAACATGGAGGGAATCAAGCCTCCGTTCCTGGTCTACTGCTCGCACAATTCCTTCATGGATTTTTACGTGACACCGCTGGTATTAAAGCCTTTCAGGGCTAACTACATCAGCGAGCTCGAAGGCTTTGAGACATGGGGCGACTGGCTCTACCGCCAGGTCGGATGTCTGGGTACTCGTAAGTTCATCAATGATCAGTGCCTGATCCGCAACATCACGCGTGTCATCGAAAGAGGCGACGTGATGGTGATCTACCCCGAGGCAAGATACGCGAACGTCGGCACGAATTCACACATGACCCCCTCGATCGCAAAGCTCGCCAAGCTCCTCAAAGTCCCGGTCGTAACCCTCAACATGCAGGGATGCTACCTTCAGCAGCCGATCTGGAACTTAAAGCCGCGCAAGGGCGCAAGGCTTCACGCAGACTTCAAGTGCGTGATCACGAAGGAGGAGATATCTTCTCTTTCTGTCGATGAGATCTTAGGCCGCATAACCAAAGAACTCACTTACGACGAGTATAAATACCAGCTCGAAAATAACATTAAGATTTCTGATCCCTGGCGCGCGGAAGGCCTGCACTTCCCTCTCTACAGATGCAGGAAATGCGGCAAGGATTTCGCGATGAGATCTTCAGGATCACGACTCTTTTGCAAGTATTGCGGCGATTCATACGAGATGGACGAGCTGGGTGTGCTGCATTCTGAATCTTCTTCAGAGACGGTCCACATCCCCGACTGGTACGAATGGCAGCGCGGTTTCGTTCACGATGAAGTACGAAACGGCACATACAGCCTCGATGCGAAAGTTAATGTCAGGGGACTTCCCAACGCAAAGAACTTCATCGACTGCGGCATGGGCAGGCTGACCCACGATTGCAGCGGTTTCACACTCACTTTTAACAACTACAGAAGTGGTCGCGCGGAAACACTTACCTTCCCCGCAAAGTCAATGATATCAGTGCACACCGAGTACGATTTCAGAGGGAAATACGGCGACTGCATTACGCTTTCAACCTACGATGACACGTTCTTCTGCTACCCCGCGGATGAGAGCCGCGACATATTCAACCCCACGAAGATCCAGTTCGCCACGGAGTTCATGGGCGGGCTTTATTCAGAACCTTAATTTTGCGTTCGCGCCCCGCAAGGCCCCGTTTACTGCGGTTCCCAGCTGCCCTGCTGGCGGATGCCCGTGGCAGCGGCTTCCTTCTCGATAAGAGCAAGCTCCTCATCAGTCAAAACAACATCTATCGCTTCAGCTAGCTTTTTCGCGTGTGAAGGTTTCGTGATGCCGACGATCGGCAGAGCACCCTTTGAAAGTGCCCACAAAATGGGGATCTGCGAAGGGTCGATGTTATGCTTTTTCGCAATGTCTCTCATGCAGTTTATGAGGCCTTCGATCTTTACGAACTTGGATTTCGGGAACATCATTCCGCGGAATGAAAACGTGGGGAAATGGTGCTTTGCATCGTAGTGTCCGGACAGCGCGCCCTGCTCTAAGACCATGTACGCATAGTAGCGTATTCCGTTCTTGTTGCAGTAGTCGATTATGGGCTGCTGATCGTTCCTCAAGAGGCTGAAATGGTTCTGCACCGCGCCGAGCTTAAGACCCTCTTTTGCAAGGAGCTTTTCGGCTGAATGAATGTGCGCGAGCGAAACGTTTGAAATGCCCAAGGACTTTATCTTTCCCGCCTTGATGAGCGGTATCGCTTCAATCACGTTTTCTTCAAGACTGTTCGGCATGTGGATCCAGAACAGGTCGCAGGAACTGATCCCCAGACGCTCCATGCTCTCGCCGAAAGACTTGGTAAGTGCCCCGCTCTTATACTTCTTAGGCGGCGCAAACTTGGTCGAGATGAATATGTCGTTTCTTCCTTTTATGAGCGAGCCCAAAAGCTTTTCGGCCGTTCCCATTCCGTAAACGGCGGCCGTGTCCCAGTTTAAGAACCCGAGCTTTACCGCCTCATTAAACGAACTCTTCAGAACCTCGGGGTCCTGTTTTTTGCCGAATACCATCGCACCGCCGTTCATGCCGGTGCCCCACGCCCATGTGCCAATAAGAATGTCTTTCATGTCCGCTTCCTCCTGATGGTATTCTGCCATGCTTAGAAGATCACCGCCTTGACCTATGTTAATCCGCAAGGAAATATCCGAAATGGCCCGCGTCTTCTATGTAACCGAAGAACCTTATCGTCACGAGACCTCCGTCAAAAGAAAGGAACGCGTGGACGTCATGTCCGTTAACGTTTATGTGGATCGTCTGGTCTGCGTCATCACCGTTGAAGCTGTATGTGAAAGGATGCGCCTCGCCGTTCATGTAGAGGTTTCCCGTGCCGTTTCCGTTGAATTCTATCCTGTCGAAGTTATCGGTCACGGGCCTGTCTTCATTGATGTGGTACGAGTTGTATCTGCTAAGGAGCTGCTGCATGCTGAGGTCTAAGATCCTTCTCATCTCGCCCGTGCATTCTTCAGGAACTTCCTGCGCCTCAACGGTTGCAAACTTCTGGTTTACGGGCGCATCAGGCCTGCTGAGTTCCATGGTAAAGCCCGTCTCCTTGCCTTTTCCCTTGCCTTTGCTCTTGCTGTACGGCGTGAATTCCAGAGTGAATTCCTGCTTCTCAAGGCTTGTCGAACTGCCGCCCCACAGATACGCCGTGCACTTTATCAGATTGTCGCTGTCCTTGATCTCATCGATCCGGAAACGCCTGAATTCGGTGTTTCCGGCATTACCCATACCTGGCAGTGCAACATAGCCCCAGCCGGAACTTCCGATATACAGGTACATCGAGCCGCCTCCGGATTTCCAGTCTCTGTGGCCTTCGATGTATTCCGAAAGAACAAGCTCCTTCTCGGTTGCCTTTGTTTCCTTGGTCTTTTTGCCCTTGGTTTCTTCAATCTGGCTCTCAGCGGGCTGTTCTTCTGTTTCATCAGGCTGCTTCGGTGTCTCAAGAGGCACGAATGACGCGAAACTGAAAGCGTTCGAGCCTTTGCCCAGAAGCTTTAATCCAAGCAGGCCGATGTCGCTGTCAAACAGTAATACCGCGTTGATCTCATCGCCTCCGACGTCCATCGTGATCGACGGGTCGCAGGTGTCTTCGCCGAGCCTGTAGGTAAACGGCTTCTGCTTCTTTCCGTCAAATACAAATCCGGTTCCGTCTGTGTTGAAGGCAACCTTCGTTATGTCACCGTAAACGGGCGCATCATGCTCGATATAGAACTCGCCGACCTTATTAAGTATCTCCTGCGTGCTCATCTCGTGGATCTCGAGCATCTCCTTCTTTTCGCTGTAGTTGGAGATCTCAGGCTTTAAGTACTTGAAAGTCTTATGCGTTTCGGGATGGTAGGTATCGTAAACGTCCAGCTTGTAGCCGTCCCCGTCCTTTACGAAAGTCACCATGGCTTCGCTCTTAACCACCATATAGGTCGTCCAGTCGAAGTCGAAGGCATAGCACTTGCAGGAGTACTCGCTCACCTGCTCAAGGTTGTATCTGAAGCGCGTAAAGTTGCTGCCGTTCTCGCCCGGTCCCGCGGTAAATCCCCAGTGGTCATTGCCAAGATACAGGTACTGGTCGCCTTCGCCTGCCCAGTCCCTGTGCTCACTGATATACGCGTTCATGTCGAACGTCTTGTTGCTGTTGCCAAGATAGTTCGTGATCGAAGCAACCGACGACAGGAGCGCCGCGAAATACATCATCTGCATGATGTCCTTCCTGCGCCTGCCTGCACCTTCTTGAACCTTTGGTTCTTTGTACTCCTTTTCGTCGGAAACGTATTCGGTCGGCGGGGCGATGCAGAAAGGTCCTACGGTGAACGGATCAGGGACATCCAAATACTCCTGAGGAACATGGAGTTCTTCGGGTACGTGAAGCTCCTCCGGTACGTGGAATTCCTTATCGTTCATGCTTTTTCACAGCCTTCGTGATCAGCACATTGATGATGACAGTCAGAAGTATTACGGCTATATTGACCGCAACCGTCAAAAATATTCGGTACCCGTTGGACATCCCTCCCCAGCTTATACGGAGCGAATCCTCATACAACTGAGGCTTGTAATCCTCAGCTAAAGTATCGGTACTGTCGTCTTTAAGTGCCGCAAACATGTCGGTTACGGTGAGCCTGTTTTTCGGGACGATCTCAGCATACCAGTAAGGATCTTCGTCGGTCTGGGTATCCTTCAGACCGGAATCACGGTAATCGAAAACAATGCGGCATTTCTCATGATATATGTTTACGATCCGCGCCTTGCTGATATCGTTCAGTTTCATTTCGACTGTATTTTCGGGTGCGTGCGACAAGGTAACCTTATGGGCCGTAACGGTAACGTCGTTTTCAGGCGAGACCTTCCTGACTTTAACAGGGACAAACGTCTTCCCGTGCATGCTCGGCTGGGCCTTGTCCAGGTAATTTCCTATGTAACACAATCCGGAGGAAAGCAGCACAAATACAATGCACAAGACAACTGATATGTTGATCCAGTACCTTGTCATATCTCCTCCGCAAGCCTCCGTTTAAGCTGCCTTCTGCCCTGCTTCGCTCTCTTCGTATCCGCGCGGAGTTCTGTCCACCGGAATGTGTGTCAGGACACATACCTCGCGGAAAACTTCTTTATAAATTACATTTTTACACGCAAAGATGAATATTCCTATGTTTAAAGTATGAATATTTATTTTTCAGAGCTGATCGGGCTGCTTTGCGGGTTCCGTTACCGCTTCGGGAGCTGTTGCAGGTGTGGTTACCGGTGCTGCCGCAGGTGCCGCTGCCGGAACAGCAGCGGGCGTGTTTTTCCTCTTGTACGCCATGACCGTGATGTAAAGCGGAGTAGCAACCACAGCAAGCGAAATGACACCGAAGAACAGAGTCATCATGGTATCGGATATTTGTCTTAATCTTGTATGGTTGATGACGGCCAGATAATAGCCGACGTAGATCAAAGTCCTGAAAGTTGAGGCCACAAGAATGATCACCTCACCGAGCCATGCCATCGGGATAACCTTTTCGCTCTTCCTGTTCATATAGAACACGATGATGATTATCAAGGCTACGGCAGCGTCGACCACAAAGCTGTTGATCGTATTAGTCATGCTGATCCATGCTGTGTAATTTTTCCTGGTATTGATCACGTTGACCAGCAGCACCGTTACGACTCTTGAAACGATCAGTCCGCCGACATGGACTGCCATAACGGGGATGTAGATAAGCTTTTTGCCGTAATTCTTATGTATGAAGTAGCATACGCAGAACAGGAATCCGGTGGAGCAGATAATGGAAATATAACTGGTTACCACTGAAAAGGATGCAAACGCTTTCGCGGAGATGACGCGTATCACGAGGTTTGCAGCTGCGCTCATTATAGCCGGCACAGACTTAACGATATAACCTATTCCGAGCACTCTGAGCGACTTCTCTTTGCCTGCCGCGATCATGATGCCCAGCACGAGCATGCCTATCCCTGCAAAAACAGGCAGGAGCTGCCCTAAAAATATAATAAAGACTGTTGCCGAATATCTCATTGAAACTCTCCTTTACAGATCACCGATATGGGTCCCTTCCCAAGTGGATATTATAAACGTTTTGTCTCCGTTCACCATCGTAAAACCGCAGGTGTACATATAATCAAAACTGCGGACGACCTTGCCCGTTTCCATTTCGATCAGGATCAACGGGCCATGGAACGAATCCATCAGCGCGTACTTTTCGCCGGGCGATACCCAGCACTTGACCAGGCGCCCGTTCTGTCCGTCGTAGTATGAGGGATAGCTGCGCCGTGCGAGCTCATTAAAATCCTTGTCGCACTTGACGATCTCATCGGTCATGAGGTCACAGTAATAGTTATGCTCTTTGCAGAACGATATGCTGCTGTGATAATCCGGGACGTGGCCCTTGAACTCGCGGATGACTTTGTATTTGACCTTGCCGCGCTTGATCTGTGAGGTCTCTGCAACGCCGCGGCACTTGTTATATCCCTTTTCGCCCTCGACGAACTTATAGATCTGTTTGCTGTACCTGTCATACTGCATGTAAGCAATGTAGGGCTTGCCGTTAACGCCTCTTATGTTGGGGCCGTCGAGAACCTTGAATTCATTGATCTTCCAGTCTAAGAGCATCGTCGTGCCGTTCCAGTCAAAGTCGAGCACGTACTTGCCGTCATCAGTGAAAACAATGCGGTATCCCTCCGACTGGCACATCTTGTTTCTCAGGAGCTCTTCGCCCGTCTCCATCGAGATCACCGCCATCTCGCCGCTCGTGTTTTTTGCGGCGATCAGCTTCCCGTCAGGCGATATCGCGACTTCACCGACGTTGCTGACGGTGCGCACGGAAAACACAGGCTTCGAGTTCGTCGCAGCCAGATCGTACACATATACTGTATTTCTGGAATTGTAATTAACGAGGAACTTCTCGTCCTCGCTCACGAACAGGTCATTCCCGCCCTTGAGGTTTTTAATCTTATCCGCCATACAGACCATCCCTTTCCTGTCTCATTATACATTAAAGGATGGGGCGGGCCTGGGCAAGTTTGGGGCTTTCTGTCTTCGGGAAAGTCTATGTTCACGTCTATGTTAAGGGGGACAACTTAGACGTAAACATAGAACTTTGGGCAAAAACAGGCAAAAGTCTATGTTCGTGTCTATGTTGGCACTCCAAACTTAGACGTCGACTTAGACTTTTGGAAAAGTTCGCAAAACATGTCGCAGTCGGGTGCATTTTTGCGACACTAATGGCGAATTTCGGGGCATTTTAGGCAAAGTTCGCCAAGTGCGTCGCAGTTGGATACGTTTTGGCGACACAAACAGAGAATTTAAGGCAACATGATCAGTTTTCCGGAAAAGACCGCCAAACAAAGACTTGCAACAGCAGCCGCGAGTGCGATGCCATTGATTATGTAACAACCTAAAGCCTTGCAGCCCTGCTTTGTCCGAACCAGGCCCGTGATGCTCAGGCCAAGGCCCGGAAGGAAGCCGATGCCCGACAGGATATAGTCTTTGCTGCTGGCCTCAACATACATGATCAATAAGACAGAGATGGCAGTATAGATGATCGTGGTGATCATGAAGAGCTTGTCTTTCTTGAGGGATAGCCCGATTATCAGAACCGCGAAGAGCCCCAGGAAAAACACGATCAGACTGATTATCTCCAGCGGGCTTGAACCGAACGGAATGCCGTTTATCGCAAGTGAGCTAAGAAAGGCGATCATGCCCGTCGTCAGCAGAAATCCTTTATTCTTCGCCCTACTTTCAGTCATTCAGATCTTTCCCTCCTTTATGAGCTTGAGGAAGATGTCAGCTATCTTCGGGTCAAACTGTGTGCCCTTGTTCTTTTCGATCTCGTTGGTTATGTCTTCCTTTGTGAGCTTTTTGCGGTAGACACGGTTGGAGTTCATCGCGTCAAACGAATCCCCGCAATGACGACAAGCGTCAGTACGAACAGTATGGTTGCTATCTTCCGGCTTCTTTTTCTCTTATTCATCAGAAACCTATTTTATCAGTATTTCGGTGATTTGAGTCTTTCGGTCATCTGCTCTTTCGGCAGAGGCTTGTCGTAGAAGTATCCCTGGATCACTATGACGCCGAGCCTGTCGAGCATGTCGATCTGGTTCTTCTGCTCAACGCCTTCAGCAACAATGTCCGTGTCGATCTCCCTTGCGAGCCTTACGATGTAAGAAAGGATCGCGAGGTCTTTTTTCTTGTCGTGATCGACGAATCCCTTGTCGATCTTGAGCGTGTCGAAATCGATCTCGCGCAGCAGCGTGAGCGATGAACTAGCGCTTCCGAAATCGTCGATCGAAACCTTGTATCCGAGCTGGTGAAGCTCATCGACGAAGTCCCTGAGCGTGCCGATCGAAAACTCGTCGACGGTCTCCGTGACCTCTATCTCGATAAGGTCCTTCGGTATCTTTGAAGCCTTTACGACCGCATCGATCTTGTTTGCAAGCTTCGGGTCAGCGAGGTTCCTTCTCGAGAAGTTGACTGAGATGACAGGCGCCTTGATGCCCTGGGAAAGCCAGTCGGCGATGTCCTCGCAGACGCACTTTAAGATGTGGAGATCCAAAAGACGGATCGTGTCGTTTGCTTCCATTATCGGAATGAAGATGCCCGGAGAAACGACCCTGCCGTCGTGTATCCAGCGCGAAAGGGCCTCCGTGCCGCAGAGTTCGCCGGTCTTGAGATTGACCTTGGGCTGATAGTAAGGAAGGAACTCGCCGTTCTTAAGACCCGCCTTGATGTCGTTTTCGAGCCTCTTGTGATCGGTGATGCTGTCTAAGAGTTCCTGCGTGAGCCAGACGATGTCTTCGGTATCCTTATTCTTCGCGACGGTCAGCGCCTGACCTGCAAGGACCAGGATGTCCTCACCGTCGAGGTCAGACCTGTCGATGTCGTAAACACCCATGCGTGCAGAAAGCGTGACCTTGTTCTCAACTCCGGTCTCGCAGTCCGTGAACGGAACTTCAATGCCCTTGAGCGTGTTGAGGAGGTCATCTAAGTGGCGGTCCTTTACGATGGCCACGAACTGGTTGCCGAACTGGCGGCCCATGATCTCGTCCTTTTCGATCCTGCTCTGCATGAGATTGCCGAAACTTGCGAGGATCCTGTTGCCGTTCTTTACGCCGTAGATGCGGTTGACGCTCGAGAAATCACGCAGGTCGAAGAACACCGCGGAGTAATTCTTGAGCTCGTCGTTGCCCTTCATCGAATTGAGCCACTCGATGCATGCGTGCTCGTTCGCAAGACCCGTCCTGACCTCGGTCTTGGTGGCCTTTACGATCTCTTTTTCCTTGTGGATGACGTTTTCGAAGAACATCAGAAGGACAGAAACGCCCATGAAGATGTTCATGAGAGAACTGCCGAAGAAGCAGATCTGGAAGGCTTCGCCCGCCATCGGCAGGATCAGGTACGAAAGAAGGACCAACCGCTGCGCAAGAGTCGTCTTTTCGCGGTGCTCGATAATGACCGTCGCGACGAGGATGAGACCTATAGTCGGGAGCACCATCGCGAGCCAGAAGAGCGGTCCTCTCTGATATTCGTTGTTCTTATCAAACGAGTAGAAAATGCCCGTGAACTGCGATACCGTGATGAGCACGGACTCGATGATGACAAGCGCCAGAACTGCCAGCATACGGTTCCTGCACGGCATGTCCTTCTTGAAGTCGAACCTGCCGAAAAGTCTGTGGTAAACGAGCATCGTGTAGAAAACGAGCAGCAGGTTGATGAGGTAATATACCGCGGCGTTGACGATGTACATTACGGCAACGTCGAACGGCGTCTGACTGCCCTTGTAAACGTAGAAAAGGTACTCACAGAGCAGCATCGTGCCGCATGTGAGGTTAAGCAAAATGACTACGGATTTGCGCACTCGGAGCGGGTCCTTGCTCACCGCATAGAGCGGCGTCAAGACCAGGCAGAGTATCGACTCCACCAGCAGGAAACTGAGCTGTGCACTAAACCCGTCGATCATAAGATTAGAGCATCGTTACCATATTTCTTCCGTTATGCTTTGACGCATACATTGCCTTGTCTATCCTGTTGAACGCATCCGTGAAGGTGTCGCCCTCCTTGAGTTCGGTCGCGCCGATCGAGCATGTGATGTTGCCGATCTCCGGGAATTCCGTCTCTTCAACGTTCTTTCTGAGCTTCTCTGCAAGATAAGAGACTGCCTCCGCGCCCTTGTCGTAGCAGACGATTACGAATTCCTCGCCGCCCCAGCGTCCGACGGAAGTATTGTCGTCAGAAGCGATGTCCTTCATTATCGATGCGAACTGTTTGAGCGTGGAATCGCCGACGGAATGGCCGAAGGTATCATTGATCATCTTGAAGTGGTCGAGGTCGAGCATCATGACGGATACCGGTTCATCGTACTTCTGGCGGAGGGCCAGAGCGTTATGCAGCTGCGTCTCGATCTCGCCGTGGTTGTAAACGCCTGTAAGAGGATCCGTGATCGCGAGCTCCTCGTATTTCTTCAGGGCAGAGAGCGTCTCGATCGAGTTCTCGTGGATGTCCTGGACGAGGAAGACGAACCTGTAGTCGTCATCGTTGTTGGTCTGCGCGCGGCTGAAAGTGAGCTTGACCCAGATGAAGTTGCCTTCGAGGTTTCTCATCATGCAGTCGTAAGATGCGGTCTTTCCGGGAGCGAAATTCTTCTTCATGTACTCGGGATCGGTGCGGTGCAGGAACTGCTCCTGATCCTCGGGCTGGAACATGTTGACGATCATCATCCTCCACTCGGAGTACTTGAGGTTGTAATTGACAACGTCGTCCGAGATCTCCGCAACGTTGATGCTGCTCGTGGTGTCCTGAACCAGGTCGATGTACATCGAGAACAGATAGGAATTCTGGATCGTGTTGATCTTCTTCGAAGTGAGCGTTTCCTGAAGTGACTCGCTGTCAATGAACTCATCAATCAGGAAGATGTATTTGGATTCCGCAATGGGATAAACGGTAAGCTGCACGAGGTGCGCCTTCTCCTCGCCTTCGAGAACAAGCCTTAAGCGGCGGCTGTACTTGGCTTTGAAAACACCGGTGTTGTCAGCGAAAACCTGATAGTCCTCAGCAACCTTTTCTCTTGACTCATTAAAATGGAACCACAGATCCAATATGAGGTCGTGATAACTTCCGGTCTCTTTCAGGAACTTCTCGAAAAATCCCCTGCGGACTACGGTCTTATAAGTATCTGCCGCTCCGTCGACGGCGATGACCGCGTCAATGTTCTCAAATGCAATTCTGGAAATGTCCTCTACGGTAAAATCGTTCATGTTCATGTTTTCCATGCAAATTACCTCTGCGCATCTTCTGATATCACCGGGTCAAGAATTAAAACTTCCTTGACTTTTAAACTAAATAAATTATAAAACACGGAAAAACACATAGTATTAACTAATTGCAAAATAACTTTTATAAATGTCATAATGAACGATAAAGAGACACCGGCTTTAAGCGGATAAGGAGACCTAAAATGGCACAGGCAAACCCTGAATACAGGTATTACAAACAGCTCGCAGGAACCTGGAAAACCATTGACGATGCGTGTGTCGTCACCCTAACCGACACCGTCGGGATCACCGTAAATTACGGCGGCGCGAGTCTGGAAGGCCATTACGGAGTCACCCCGGTGACCCCTCTCATGGCGCCCAATCCCCCGGGTCCGATGAGCATGAGAATGATGGGATTTTCCGGCATGCCGGGCTTTGGGGACTTGACTTATCAGCGCCATCCCGACGAGGACATTCAAATAATGCCCGGTGACAGGCTGCTTAAAAACGGTGATGAGACGGTCTACAACATCAATTCCGCATGGCACGACACTTCGGACAGGCTGCACTTGGAATTAGCCAACATGAAGACCGGCGAGTTGATCAACCTCACGCTTCAGCGCGAACCCGCTCCTGCCCCAGAACCTCTGAAAGAAGGCGAATGCCGCTGCGAGTGCGGTCAGGTCTACTCAAGCAAGTTCTGCCCCAACTGCGGAAAACAACGTCCTCAGGACCCCTCCACTTACACCTGTGCCTGCGGCTTTAACGGCCCCGTCAGCAGATTCTGTCCCAACTGCGGAGCGCCCTGCCCTGTCTGCGTTCCGGGTGTTGATTACAAAGCTTTCCCTCCTGAACCTGAAGCTCCTAAGGCGGCAAACGGCCTTTCCGAAGATGAGGTAAACGCAAAGCTCGAACACGGCTGGCGCGATGGGCGCGGCCAGTTCCAGATAAGGTTCAAGGACAAGCAGTTCTCCACCCGCTATATCGTCACGGCCCTGAATCCTACAGGAATGGAAATACCCACAGGCGAGAAATACTGTATTCGCTCTTACTATTCGTCTGATTTCGGAGCTGACCTGACGACCGCATGGCCTGATCCTAACAGCCTGAAGTCTCATCCGGACGAGGAATTTGCAGTCTATCCGCTGCAGCATTTCTATATGAACAGTTCCGGCTGGAAGATCTTCGGAATCGAGAAGATGTGGTACGGCTCGGGCACGCTTCACCTGGACCTTCTCAAGTGGAAGGATAAGACACAGTTCACGGTCGACCTTGAGCTTGACGACAACGTCAGCATTCCCGAAGATGAGGTCGCCACCGAGGCCGGATGGACATGCTCTGAGTGTGGTGCCACATTCCAGACCGGCGAAACGTGCGCCGAATGCGGTGCGAAGATCGAGACCGAAGTGCTTTTCGCGCTGTCGGAATACAAGTCGACCAATCCCCCGCAGTACAACAACACCAGAGTCTATAAGTTCTCGGATACAAAGCTGATCCTGCAGACCGGCAGCCATTACCGCTTCATTCCTTCAACGGTCATCGAACCCGCTCTCGAGATCATCAGGCAATACCGCATCGACAAGTGGGATGAATATCAGAGCCGCATGACCGGTCTCATGGGCGGCAGCCAGTCTGTCTTCTACAATGACGGCACCGCCATGGTCGGCACTTCCACGGACCACAACCTTGAAGTCGGAGCCGCATACAGCGCCCTGAGGAACCTTTTCGCCAGCGCAAAGTGCGAGGAAAGCCAATAATTCTAAGTTGACGTCTAAGTCAGCACCCAAAACTTAGAATGTCATCTTGATTTACCTATAAGGCGGAACATTTTTCTTCCCTTATAGGTCAATTTTGATTTTTATATCGCCTGATAACTAAGATTTGCATATAACAGAACAAAAAATTTGTTCCTTATAGGTCTTTATCATTCACATATGCTGGTTTTCTCAGAATTTTGCATATAAGGGAAACAAAAAGTGCTCTGTTATAGGTAAATGCCCAAATGATGATTCCGGCAGTATGCAAAACCGGAGGTTTTAGATACATTCACCTCATCAAAAAGGGCCGTTTCACACAAAACAGCCCTTAGTCATTAAGGAATAGATCTTACAGAACCGGCGTGTCGATATACCTGACCAGGTCCTCGATCGTCAGGATCTTGCTGAAGTCGCACTCGGGGATCTTGATGCCGAATTCCTGCTCGATGCGGCTTGCAATATCAGTCATGGCAACGCCCGTATTGGCGATTGCGCCCTGGAGGAATCCGTCTTTGGCGGCATCCGTGATGTTTATCTTCTTGAGTCCCGCGATGATGTTGATGACTCTTCCTTCGGTTCCGATTCCTCCAACTCCAATGCCCATGCCGCCGTTCACGTTATCAAGCTGGTCCATTGAAAGCTCTTTATTGCCGTCCATATGAGTGCCTCCTTTGCTTTTATACCTGCATTATACAGGCAGTCTTTAAGCAAAATGCATACTCCGTGTTAAATGTTTTCAAACTCGGGCACGGCTGCCTTGACCGTCTCAGTCTTTGCCTTAGGCTGCTTCTTCAGCGCGAAAAGCAGAACCGCCGCGACCACGCAGTAAGCAAGAATCGCAAACACCGATGCCTCGGAACCGAATTCTCCGCCCGTGAACGCGATGGACTTTGAATCCAGGACATATGTCATGAGAAAGCAGTCAGAGGGCTGATTGCTGATCGTCAGGATGCCGCCGCACATGATGAGGTTCCAGATGCAGTGAACGATGGCTGAGTTCCAGACTGACTTTGTCTTGAGCGCGATCAGCGAAAACATTATGCCGGTCATTGTTCCAGCGATCATCAGCTGAAGGCCGTCTAAGAACGGGCAGTCCTCAAGCTCCATGAGGTGGACCAGACCGAAAAGCACTGACGGTGCGATGACCGCGACCACGGTGTTCCATCTCTTCTTGAGGAGGTTCATGAGAACGCCCCTGAACAGGATCTCTTCAACGAAGCCTGATCCGACCGAGATGGCGAAGAAGCCTTCGGTCATCACTCCGATGTTCTTGGTCTGGCCCATGTCATTGAAGACCATGTGGCCCTTCGCGAAAAGGAAATACATTCCGCATACGGCCAGCGGCAGGATCACTGCCAGGATCACGTAAGGGATCTTAAGCGAGAATTTCGGCATGAAGAGCTCTTCTTTGCTGAGCTTGAACCACTTTCCGAAAACGAGCTTTACGAAGAGGATCGTAAGTGCAAGGTATGTGATGCCGTAGAGTGCGATGCTGACCGGCTCAGGGATCACTTTGATCTGCAAAAGGCCCATGCAAAGGAGCATTCCGGGGATATCAGCGGCGAACTTAATAAGGATGGCGAGGATCGCGCCACCTATGACTTTTTTTGTATTCATTGTGATTTCCTCCTTTAAGCCGGGAACCCGACGTTTAAGAGCAGGAAGACTATCAGGGAGATGACGTCTATCGTAAGGAAGGCGCCGAGGCCGATCAGGACCCACTTGAGAATGCTTTTCGCGCGCTTTCCGTTCTTTTCGGTGAGGATCTTGCCGTCCAACACGTCGGCCATCGTCTTGTGGTCCTTGACCTCGACGGGCTCTATTCCTTTAAGAAGGTAATCCGTGGTTACTTCAAAGATCTCACTCATTATCACTACTTTATCAAGATCGGGGGTTGCCTGTTCGCTCTCCCACTTTGAGACTGCCTGGCGGGATACTCCGATCTTATCTGCGAGCTCTTCCTGGGACATGCCCTTCTGTTTTCTCAGGCTCTGTATTCTGTCTGCAATTGTCATTTCAACTACCTCCTGGGTTTGATGGCCTGAGATTAGCAAAATGATGCTTTGCATCTCCACCAACCGCGCTTGGAACTTTGTCAACTGCCGGTTGCAACCCTTATTTTTCGGGCATTTCCGCTTAAATGGCCCGCGGAACGCTCTAAACTTTTCTACCTGACATTATACAGTCTGTATCCGTTAACAGAGAGTAAAAAAGATTACCTTGAAGTGAATATTCATTTAACTCTGACCCGCTCTCTTAGCTACCTCAACAGGTTCCCCGCAAACCTCCTCAAGATCGACAAGTCCTTCATCGACAAGATGAACACGGGTGAGTCCTCAAGGCAGTACGTTGCATCGATCATATCGATCGGCCACGTCATGGGATTCGACGTCATCTCCGAAGGTGTTGAAGACCCCGAGCAGCTCGAGACATTAAAGGACATCGGGTGCGACTATATCCAGGGCTACATCTGGGGCCGCCCGTTTTCAGCAGAGGATGCCGAAAAGCTCGTGACCGGAAACTGATCCCCTCTCCGCTTTTTTCAAACTATATATCAACAATAAAAAAGAGGCCGCTTCGTTTGAAGCGGTCTCTTTGGCATTCGGTTAAAAGTATCGATTACTTCTTTACTTCGTTGAAGCCTTCTCTTGCAGCATAAGATGTGTGCAGGAGCTCGTGAGCCTTGTGTGAGTTGGGTTCGCCGAGGAACTTCTCATAGAGCTCAACGATCTGAGGGTTCTTGTGAGACTGTCTGAGTACCTGTCGCTCATCCTCGGAATAGAGTGCCTGAGCTCTCTTCTCCTTGTATGTGTCGAGGATATCATCGCCCTCGTTAGGCATGAAGCAAGGACGTACATAAGGCTGGCCGCCGCCGTTGATGCAGCCGCCCGGGCAGCCCATGATCTCGATAAACTGATACTTTGACTTGCCTTCGCGGATCTCGTCGAGAAGAACCTTAGCGCTCTTCATGCCGGAAGCGATAGCAACGTTGACTGTTGTGCCGTTGATGTCGAGGGAAGCCTCACGGATTCCTGCGTCATGACCACGAACAGCTGTGATCTCGATAGGCTCGCACTCCTTGCCTGTGAGCTTGAAGTAAACGGTTCTGAGAGCTGCTTCCATAACGCCGCCGGTAACACCGAAGATAACGCCTGCGCCTGTGTAGTCGCCCATGATGTCCTGATCCCAATCCTCATCGGGGAGGCGGTTGAACATGATGCCTGCGCGGCGGATCATTCTTGCGAGCTCACGAGTTGTGAGAACTGCATCAACGTCAGCAAGACCGTTAGTCTTGAGCTGCTCTCTTTCCTTTTCGAACTTCTTGGCAACGCAAGGCATGATGGATACAACGAAGATATCCTTAGGATCAATGCCCTTCTCCTGTGCCCAGTAAGACTTGATGACGGCACCCTGCATCTCGTGAGGAGACTTGCAGGAAGAAAGATGAGGAAGGAGATCGCCGTAGTTGTACTCAGCGTAGTTGATCCATCCAGGTGAGCAGGAAGTGATCATAGGGAGAACGCCGCCGTTCTGGAGACGTCCGAGGAGCTCTGTGCCCTCTTCCATGATAGTAAGGTCTGCACCGAAGTTAACGTCGTAAACTCTCTCGAATCCGAGTCTTCTGAGGGCAGCGATCATCTTGCCTGTGCAAGGTGTGCCTACAGGATTGTCGAACTCTTCGCCGATAGCTGCACGGACTGCAGGAGCTGCCTGAACGATAACGTGCTTGCCGGCCTTGAAAGCTGCGTCAACCTTATCGATCTCGGAGTGCTCCATGAGAGCGCCTGTCGGGCAGACGTTAACGCACTGACCGCACTGGATGCAGGGAGAATCTGCAAAGCTTCTGTTCTCTGCAGGTGAAACGAATGTGGAGAAACCACGGTTCTCAAAACCGAGGATTCCCATGCCGTGTGCGTTGGAGCAGCGAGCGATGCAGCGTCCGCAGAGGATGCACTTTGAAGTGTCGCGGATAAGTCCGGGAGCAAGTGTGTCGATGTGTGTCTCAGAGTGAACACCCTGGAAAGCATCTTCTCTTGCGCCTGTGATCTGAGCTACGTGGAGAAGCTCGCACTGGCCGTTCTTGTCGCACTGCTGGCAGTTCTTGTTGTGGTTGGAGAGCATAAGCTCTACTGATCTTCTACGAGCCTGAACAGCTGCGGGTGAGGAGATCTTGATCTCCATGCCCTCTGCTACAGGGTAAACGCAGGATGCAACGAGTCCTCTAGCGCCTGTTGCCTCAACGAGACAAACACGGCATGAACCCTGGTTGCACTCTCCGTGATTGAATGCACAAAGTGAAGGAATCTCATAGCCACAAGCTTTAGCAGCTTCAAGAATGGTGAGGCCGGCTTCAACCTGATAGGGCTGACCTTCAATTTTAATGTTAACTAAACTCATTCTCTTGCCTCCTGATTAAACCTTCGAAATTGCGTTGAACTTACATGTGCTGATGCACGCACCGCACTTAACGCACTTATCGGCATCGATAGCCATAGATGCGAGCTTGTGTCCGGGTGCAACATACTCTGTACGTGTGATGCAGCTTGCAGGGCATCCCTTAGCGCACATGCCGCAGCCGATACACTTCTCAGCGTCGATCTTGTACTGCATCAGGTTCTTGCAAACCTGAGCAGGGCACTTCTGGTCAACGATGTGAGCCAGATACTCGTCACG
>JAEEGJ010003533.1_pt1 | contig 59265 bp, 50 predicted proteins | sample 8958761 | NCBI WGS metagenome assembly JAEEGJ01 (sample SAMN16246546, study PRJNA631951) | gut metagenome | biome: gut microbiome; feature: rumen; material: RS-attached | host: Bos | place: Iran: Karaj | collected 2018-10 | reverse complement strand
ACCCGCTATGACAAGAGATGCCCTTATATCCGGCATACAGCCTTCACAAAACCGGAAAAGGCCATCTGTGTTCCCGAAAAAATCACTGCCGACAAACAAAAGATACGGATCCTTTACTATCGCATTCGGATCCGGTTCCGACAGCACCTGTCCTTTGCAGGCATCCTCCATTGAGGTCGGCAGCAGCAAATCGCCTCCGCGGCCGTAAAGATGCCTGAGTCTGTCCGAATCTCTTTCGTTGAGCGTTATGATCGTATCTGCATAACGACAGATCCGCCGTTCGTAAAAAAATACCTGTGCCTTTTTGTAGTAATATTTTAATACTTTCAGAAAGCCATTTGGTTTCCTATTCTGCTGACAGAAATAATCGTATTCCACGTTATGGAAAAAGGCAATTATCCTGTTTTTTTTCAGTGCACTTGTGCTAATCTCACCATAAATGGTCCCATCTATAAAAACAAGTTCCACAGTCTTCAGCTTTGCGCGAAGCTCTCTGTTTCCAAACAACTCAGTGCCGCAAAGCCGCTGCAGATTCCGTATACGCGAGATGATCCGCGGGGCAGATCCCGGATAGGTACAAAAGCTCACATTGTTTTTGCCTGCAAGCTCCTGTAACAGCGCGTAATTTCGCTTGCGGATCACATTTCCGCCATAGTCCTGTTGTTCGTGTTTAAACGAATAGTATAAAACTCTCATAGCGCCCCTTTTTCTCAAACAGAATTCACGGGAAGATGTCATACAAAACAAACTGCTCAACAGCGCTGATCATGTTTTTTATCAGATACTTTAACGACCTGCCTACTCTTGTCATGCTGTTATTACTGCGCAAAAAGTACTCCGCAATCCGGTCATCATCCCGCTCTTTGATCGCCATTACCAATTCCTTTTCGCTTTTTTTATAATTCACAGACGGCATAGGATCGCCTAATAAGCGGATGCTGGCAGCAATCCGGTCTTTACGTTCCTGTTTACTCAAAGGCGAATATACTACATGCCGCAGGGCTGAGACAAGAATTTTCCAGCGTTCATTTTCAAGTGCTCGCTGAACATCATCTGAGTGCAGAGAATCTCCCGCAAGTCGCTTTAACCTTTCAAATAAAGTATGGAACCATTCCGGCATTTGAGGATAAAAACCACCGGTAATAGAATCATGTGCGAAACGATTACAATAATATGCGCATTGATACACATGCGAAATCTTTTTGCAATGATTCAAATAATCAAAAATAAAACAGGTATCTTCGGCGGACTTGATATCCTCATCAAAGCGCAGCTGATTGTTGCGGATGATATCCGTTTTGAACAGCTTGGCTGCTATGCATTGAATCAGAACCCCATTCTGAACAATATGGTTTATAACACGCTGCCCGTCATGCATAAGCAATTCTTTCTCATTGGCGCAATATAGTGCACGCTTTTTCCAAAACAAAAGCATAATCATTCCCAGGGCCAGATCCGCATCGCTTCTTTCGATCTCCTCCACCAGGGATGCAATCGCATGTTTTGACAGCCAGTCATCGCTGTCAAGAAAGGTGATATAGTCTCCGGTCGCGGCGGAAAGCGCTATGTTTCTGGCATGCGAAACGCCCTTGTGCTCCTGCGTAAGAACCACAACCCTGCTATCCCGCTCAGCGATTTTTTTGCAATATTCCAGTGACCCATCCGTGGAACCGTCATTAACAAGAATCAGTTCAATATTCCGGTAAGACTGATTAAGCGTATGCTTTCTGCACTTTTTCAGGAATCGTTTGCGATTATAGATCGGAACGATAATCGAAACGGTCTTGCCTTCGGCCATAAGTGATTATCCTTTTTTCACTGATGTATTGTAACTACTAAGAATTATAGCATTTATGGGATAAAAGTCAACTTTCCCTCTTTCATTTCGTTGTAAAAACAAAAAGGACTATACAGCAACCATAAAGGTTAACTGTATAGTCCTTTATAATTTCACTTAGCTTTTACTGCAAAGCGGATATTACTGCTTGTCAGCGATTGCTGCCTGAGCTGCTGCAAGTCTTGCGATTGGAACTCTGAATGGTGAACATGATACATAATCAAGACCAATCTTGTTGCAGAACTCTACAGATGAAGGATCTCCACCGTGCTCACCGCAGATACCTATGTGAAGTTTAGGATTAACCGGCTTTCCTAACTTGATTGCCATTTCCATTAACTTACCAACACCTGTCTGATCAAGCTTAGCGAATGGATCATTCTCGAAGATCTTTGAATCATAGTAAGCATTTAAGAACTTACCAGCATCATCTCTCGAGAAACCAAATGTCATCTGTGTTAAGTCGTTTGTACCGAAGCAGAAGAAGTCAGCTTCTGTAGCAATTTCATCAGCTGTAAGTGCTGCTCTAGGAATCTCAATCATTGTACCAACTTCATACTCAAGATCGATACCTGAAGCCTTGATTTCTTCATCAGCTGTTTCAACAACAACCTTCTTAACTACCTTAAGCTCTTTAACTTCACATACAAGTGGAATCATGATTTCAGGCTTAACGTCCCAATCAGGATGTTTCTTCTTTGTATTGACTGCTGCTCTGATTACGGCTCTTGTCTGCATCTTTGCAATTTCAGGATATGTAACTGCAAGACGGCATCCTCTGTGACCCATCATAGGGTTGAACTCGTGAAGTGAATCAATGTATTCTTTGATAACTGCTACGCTCTTACCCTGTGCATAAGCAAGTTTCTGAATATCTTCATCATTTGTAGGAACGAATTCATGAAGAGGAGGATCAAGGAATCTGATTGTAACTGGGCATCCTTCAAGAGCATCATATAATGCTTCGAAGTCGCTCTGCTGATAAGGAAGAATCTTATCCAGTGCTTTTTCTCTCTCTTCTACTGTATCTGAACAAATCATCTCTCTGAAAGCAGCAATTCTGTCTTCAGCGAAGAACATATGCTCTGTACGGCAAAGACCGATACCTTCTGCACCAAGTTCTCTAGCCTTACGTGCATCTGTAGGAGTATCAGCATTAGTACGAACTTTAAGTTTTCTGTACTTATCTGCCCATGCCATAACTCTTCCGAACTCACCGGCAATCTTAGCATCTACTGTAGCAATCTGGCCATCGTAGATATTACCTGTTGTACCATCAAGTGAGATGTAATCTCCTTCATGATATTCCTTGCCAGCTAATGTAAATTTCTTATTCTCTTCGTCCATTGTGATATCACCACAACCTGATACACAACATGTACCCATACCTCTTGCAACAACTGCTGCGTGAGATGTCATACCACCACGAACTGTTAAGATACCCTGTGAAACCTTCATACCTGTAATATCCTCAGGTGATGTCTCAAGACGAACAAGAACAACCTTCTCGCCTCTTGCTGCCCAGATTTCTGCATCCTCTGCTGAGAATACAACCTTACCACATGCAGCACCTGGTGAAGCACCAAGACCTTTGCCTGCAGGAGTTGCAGCCTTAAGTGCAGCTGCATCAAACTGTGGATGAAGAAGTGTATCAAGGTTACGAGGATCAATCATTGCAACTGCTTCTTCTTCAGTTCTCATACCTTCATCAACAAGGTCACATGCAATCTTAAGTGCAGCCTGAGCTGTTCTCTTACCATTTCTTGTCTGAAGCATATATAACTTACCATGCTCTACGGTAAATTCCATATCCTGCATATCTCTGTAGTGATCTTCAAGAGTCTTGCATACATCTGTGAACTGCTTGAATGCTTCTGGGAACTTCTGCTCCATCTCAGCTATCTTCATAGGTGTACGAACACCGGCAACAACGTCTTCACCCTGTGCATTTGTTAAGAACTCACCGAATAAGCCCTTATTACCTGTAGCCGGGTCTCTTGTGAATGCAACACCTGTACCACAGTCATCACCCATGTTACCAAATGCCATTGACTGAACGTTAACTGCTGTACCCCATGAATAAGGGATATCATTATCTCTACGGTATACGTTAGCTCTTGGGTTATCCCATGAACGGAATACAGCCATGATAGCTCCGTATAACTGTGTCTTAGGATCTGATGGGAAATCCTCACCAATCTTGCTCTTGTATTCAGCCTTAAACTGATTAGCTAATTCCTTAAGATCTTCTGTTGTAAGCTCGATATCCTGAGTTACGCCTCTCTTTGCCTTAATCTCATCGATAAGCTCTTCAAAATACTTCTTACCAACTTCCATAACTACATCTGAATACATCTGAATGAATCTTCTGTAGCAGTCCCATGCCCAACGAGGATTACCTGACTTCTCAGCCATAACTTCAACAACGTCCTCATTAAGTCCTAAGTTAAGAATGGTATCCATCATACCAGGCATTGATGCTCTTGCACCTGAACGAACAGAAACAAGTAAAGGATTCTCCTTATCTCCGAACTTCTTGCCTGTAATCTCTTCCATCTTAACGATATACTCATCGATCTGGGCTTTAATCTCGTCATTAATCTTCTTTCCATCCTCGTAGTACTGTGTACAAGCTTCTGTTGTGATTGTAAAACCTTGAGGAACAGGAAGACCAATGTTAGTCATCTCTGCCAAGTTAGCACCTTTACCGCCTAAAAGCTCACGCATGTTGGCACTACCCTCACTAAATAAATAAACCCATTTCTTTCCCATACAGATTTTTTCCTCCTTAAGAAAATTTTTTTCAATTATCGCCGCCAATAAGGCCCGATATAACTTAATAATTGTATCACATATCCTTGGCTTTTGCCACATTTAAACCATATTTTTTCACCCTATTTCATAAAAAAATTCTAAAACCACCGACGCCACCACTCGCCTCACGCCAAAGCACCTGTCGCCGGCCACCGGCGCGCCCCACGCCGGGCCCGTAACAACAGTCTTTTGGGCGCAAAAAGACCACCCTGCATTCACACAGGGTGGCCCGTTATTTACATTTAAAAATCAAACTTATCACTGAAGAATTTATCAAGTTCATCAATTGGAACTCTTACCTGCTCCATTGAATCCCTGAATCTTACAGTTACCTGATGATCTTCTTCTGAATCGAAGTCATATGTGATACAGAACGGTGTTCCGATTTCATCTAAACGGCGATATCTCTTACCAATTGTTCCTCTGTCATCAAATTCACAGTTATATTTCTTTGATAACTGCTGATAAATCTTTGTAGCGCCCTCATTAAGCTTCTTTGATAATGGAAGCACACCAATCTTTACAGGTGCCAAAGCCGGATGGAATCTCATGACTGTTCTGATATCAGGCTTCTCTTCTGTTCCCACATTCTCTTCATCATATGCTGCGCAAAGGAATGCTAAAACAACTCTGTCCGCACCAAGTGATGGCTCAACAACGTAAGGCACGTATTTTTCATTAGTTTCATCATCAAAATATGACATATCCTGTCCAGATTCATTCTGATGCTGAGTTAAGTCATAGTCAGTTCTGTCTGCAATGCCCCATAATTCGCCCCAGCCAAATGGGAATAAGAATTCGATATCTGTTGTTCCCTTAGAGTAGAAGCATAATTCTTCCGGATCATGGTCTCTGAGTCTCATCTCATCTTCCTTAATGCCAAGACTTAAGAGCCAGTCTCTGCAGAAACCTCTCCAGTACTGGAACCACTCAAGGTCTGTACCAGGCTTGCAGAAGAATTCAAGTTCCATCTGCTCAAACTCTCTTGTTCTGAATGTAAAGTTACCAGGAGTAATCTCATTACGGAAAGACTTACCAATCTGGCCAATACCAAATGGAACTTTCTTTCTTGATGTTCTCTGAACATTCTTAAAGTTTACAAAGATACCCTGAGCTGTTTCAGGTCTTAAATATACTGTATTCTTCGCATCTTCTGTTACACCCTGGAAGGTCTTAAACATAAGATTAAACTGTCTGATATCTGTAAAATCATGCTTGCCGCAGGATGGACAAGGAATATTATTATCATCAATAAATGCCTTCATCTCTTCCTGTGAAAAAGCATCGATTGGCTTAGGAAGCTCAATTCCTTTTTCCTTGCAGAAATCTTCAATAAGCTGGTCAGCTCTGAATCTCTCATGGCAGGCCTTACAATCCATTAAAGGATCTGAGAAACCGCCAAGATGTCCTGAAGCCACCCATGTCTGAGGGTTCATTAAAATTGCACAGTCAACACCTACATTGTAAGGGCTTTCCTGTACGAACTTCTGCCACCATGCCTTCTTAACATTATTCTTAAGCTCAACACCAAGATTACCGTAATCCCAGGTATTTGCAAGACCACCATATATCTCAGAACCCGGATATATGAAGCCTCTGCCTTTGGCAAGAGCTACAATTTTGTCCATTGACTTTTCCATTTATTTATCCTCACTTAAATTAGAATTATTTGTATATTACTACAGTATGATCAGCATTATCGAAAGTATTAACTTCCTTCTTGCTTACATTGTCCACATCTTCGCTTACATATAAGAAGTTTGAAGGAACAATTACATTATATCCGTTATCTATAATGACAATGTGATTCTCGCCAAGTGCTGATAACTGGTCATATCCTACTGTTTCAGTATCATCATAGTTACGAAGTGTTACATCCAGATCGTACCCGGCATTAAGCGCATCAGATACTGTTCCAACATATAAATCTTCTGAATCAAAAAGATTGTAATACTCAACTCTTGTAAATGTGATATTAAGTTTTGCAATTCCATTTTCCACTGCAAAAGAATCAACTGTTGCAACTGTCTCTCCTGCCGCAGAATTAAGCTTTGCAATCTCATCATCAATCTGAGTTCTTACTTCTGATTCGCTGTAATACCCTTTTGAAAAATCCTCGACGTAAACAACACTCACTGAATTATCCTTATTTACGATAATTGTGCTGTGTGTAATATCTTCGACTTTCTTTGTCCCAAAACATCCAGCCATAAAAACTGTAAGAAATACCGATAAAATTCCAATTTTTTTAACGAGTTTCATATCTTTATCCCTTTACTCTAATTAACAAAGTCTATATATTATAGCCCGAAAAAGCACTTAATTTCAAGGTCATTTAATCATTTTCTATAAGTTGAAGACTCATAAAAGGTCGGTCAAAAGCCCTGGAAGTGTTGTCTTTGGCGATTTTTTTAAGTTTTTGCTCCAAATCTTCATTTAAAACAAAATTATATATTTTGTCCGAAGGATTATCATATATATACCTGATAACCTTATCGATGGTGCTCATATTCTCTGATTTTTCCGGAATTCCCATGAATTCACCATTAATCATGATGGCCTTTATCTCATATATGCTTCTGACAAGCGTTCTTGGAAACTGATCTTTAAGCAGCGCTTCCAGAGCACAGTATAAAAGTTTGATCATTTCCGTCTCATCAGTATTTTCCCTTGCATAGTAACTTGCAATTTCCAAAAAATAACTGCCGTAAAACGATGCCTCGTAATCCGCTCTTAGTCCCGGAAAGAAATTTCTGATGGAAGCATCAGTCAGCTGATATGAATTTCTGTAAGCAAATAATTTAAAAGAACCGAAATTAAAAACATCACATGGAGCCTGAAGTTTGTTACCGGTTCGTCTGGCTCCTTTGGCGTAGGCGATGATTTTACCCTTTTCTCTGGTTATAAGGGTAACTTTCTTATCATATTCATCCACGCTCTCAACTTTTATTACGATTCCCTGAACATCAAGGAGTTCCTGCATAAATCAACTATTCTCCATCCTGAAATCCGAAATTCTTTAAAGAGTAATCACTGTCTCTCCAGTTATCCTTTACCTTAACCCAGAGTTTTAGATTAACCTTTTTATCCAGCATCTTTTCAATATCAACTCTGGCCTTTGAACCAACGGCTTTAAGCATCTGTCCGCCTTTTCCGATAATAATGCCTTTGTGAGACTCTCTTTCGCAGTATATGGTGGCATCTATATTAACTATGTTTTTGCTGAATTTCATACTGTCTATGGCAACAGCAACACCATGAGGGACCTCGTCCTTCATAAGTCTAAGCATCTTCTCTCTTATAAGTTCAGCCACAATCTGTCTTTCCGGCTGGTCTGTAAGAGTATCCGGGTCATACATGTATATGCCCTCAGGAAGATATTTATATGTGGTCTTAAGAAGTTCCTCGATATTGTCTTTCTTAAGGGCAGACAGCGGAATTACTTCAGTCCATTCCATTTCATTTGCATATGTTGCAATGAATTCCATTAATTTGGCTCTTTCCACCTTGTCGATTTTATTGACAATAAGAAAAACAGGAACATCAACTGTCTTAAGAATCCTGATTATTTCCTTCTCGCCCTGGCCGATATAATCGCCAGGCTCTACCATAAAATAAATTACGTCCGCGTCATTAACCGTTGACTTGGCAGCCTTTACCATATAATCGCCAAGTTTGTTTGCTGACTTATGAATACCCGGTGTATCCACAAATACTATCTGCATCTTGTCATCTGTATATACTGACCTGATTCTGTTTCTGGTAGTCTGAGGCTTATCTGAAGTGATGGCGATTTTCTCACCAACTATTGCATTCATCAAAGTAGACTTACCTACATTAGGTCTTCCGATTATACTTACAAAACCGGTTCTTTTCTTATCATTACTATCCATATTAATCTCCTGAAAATGCGATTTGCCCACGCCGCGCAGCCACGCCCGCATCGGCCCATCGTCTTGATGCATTTTACCCCGGTCCACTTGGCATCGTTCCCGGTCCCGCGCGCTAACACAACAAGAAACGCCTAAGACATATCCTCTTATATCTTAGGCGTTTAACCAATTTTATTCAAGTAATTTTAGATTAACTTATTTTGTCTCTTCCTTCTTCTCAGCATCCTGAGCCGGAGCCTGCGCTGGAGCCTGAGCCGGAGCCTGTGCCAAAGTCTTGTTTGGCTGAGCGTTAGCCTTTGGTGCATTTGCCTGTGCTGCCTTCTTGGCTTCTGCTTTAGCCTTAAACTTCTTAATCATCTTCTTAATGATTGCCTTGATGATAAGAACGATGATCCAGATGATACCAACGATTATAGCAAGAATAATAAGTGTTCTTAAAATGTAAGGTGCATTAATAAGCATGTTAATGAAGAAGTTCTTAAGTCCGCTGATTACATCATCCATTGATGCCTTGAAACCGGTTGTAATTCTTTCCCATGTTGTCTGCTCAACAGGTGCAACAGGAGTATAAACTTCAACTTCAGAAATCTCTAAATCAACAGTTGCATAATCTACAAGATTATCATATGTTCTAAGCTGTGATTCCATTGATTCAATATTATATCTAACCTGTGCAAGCTGCTCTGTAAGATAAGCAATATCTTCAACTGTTTCAGCCTTCTCTAAAAGCGCAAGTAAGCTTTCCTGCTGTGCAAGATACATTGCCTTACGGCTCTCTGTATCAACATACTGAAGAGTTACATCCTCTGCTGATGTTGTCTTTGATACAACATTTCCGATACCTGATACATTTGATACGAAATCAGAAACTTTGTCATCAGGAATTCTTACTGTAATTGATGCTCTTCTTACCTGATTGTAAGTTGAATATGAACTTCCGTTATATGAATACTCATATTCAATATATCCGCCAAGGGCTGCTATCTGCTCATCAAGCTGAGTCATAAATGTATCAAACTGATCTGTTTCAACGCTGAGACTTACTCTCTGAATTAACTTACGATTTGTTGAAGAAGTAATCTCCAAATCAGCATTTCCAAGATTTACCTCACCTTTTTCAGCATCAGCCATTTCATATCCGGTTTCATCATAATATTCTTCATACTCTGGATAAGCTTCATAGGAATAATCAGCCCCTTCATTCCAGTAGTCACCTGCAGCCGCCTCGTAATATGCTGCTCCGCCATTTGTCGTAGCCATAGCATATGTCTGATCACTTGCTGAGTTCCTACTGCATCCTGTAAGCATTCCGGCTACCATTGTCATTGCCAGAACACCAAATATTATTTTCTTTCCTCTTCTACTAAACTTATTCATTTTTAATTCCTCCCTAAACCTTTATGTGTGTTTTCTAAGGCCTTTCATACACATATACGAATAAGTTACACAAATTTATGGAACTTTTTTAAAAAATTTATTTTAATAATAATCTTACTTCATCAAAAATGTCCTTATTGTTCTCAATAGCGCTTTCTGAGCCCACTACGCAAACACTCTTAGATGCATAAACCTCATCCAAAATCTCCGCCACCTTACGTATATCCTCATCAGTAGCTCCGATTATTTCGTCTCTTTCTTTTTGAAGTTCCTCATATGTAGTTCCCTGCAGAAGCATAAGCATACTTCTGTTACCCTTTGTCATAGGAGTAAGTGGCATATCTTCAGAACTCATTGTTCCAATAATATGTTTTGTCATCTGCTCCTTATCTGCCTTAAATGCTGCAAGATAATCACCTACTGATTCGAATACTCCAATGGTCTCGGATAATTTCGGATCTCTGTAAGATGTCATGGTTACTATTCCGCTCATTCCAAATGATGGGAATACGCCATAGGCACCACCCTTAACTCTTACATTAATCCACAGGTAATCATAACCAAGTATTACTTTAAGTAATTTAAAATATCCTCTGTATTTATCTTTGTCAAACTTTCCTGCCAAAGTTACATACTGAACCTGGCCGGAGGTTTTTAAAGCAAGATTCTTACTTAATAAATCAACCTTAATCTTCTCACCCTTGACTCTTGGCTCATATAAATCATCCTTAAAACTTAATGCCTTCTTGTTAATCTCTTCATTCTTTGGATATGTAATATCAATGCCCCAGATATCCTTTGTGAAGATAAACTTTCTTAAAGCTTCAAGAGCATTAATTACGGCCGGGGATTTTGCCTCCCAGTTTTCATCCAAATCTGCAATAAAATCAGTATACTGAAGTCCGTCAATCCTGTCCTTTATTGCAGTAACCTCATCGATGGATGCTGACGCTCTTCCTGCAGATACTGTATGTCCCTGTGAAGCCATTGATGACTTAATCTTCGAATGTTCCTCACTGATAATCTCTTTAAGTCTCACCGGATTATTGAAATCTGTTTCCTTAATTATCTCCTTCATAATTGCAAGCGCATTATCAAGTTCCTCAGGAAGCACCTTGGTCTTGGCCATCATGAAGATTTCATAGGTATCCTTCTTGTAATTTCTTACAATGAACGGAATGAATGATATACCGCCTGTGTGAAGGTCAATTTCATCATAAATATATGAATAGCTGTGTGAATAAGTATTCATCTTCTTAAGACACATACTGAACAGATTCAAATACTTAATCTGATCTTCGCTTATATCACTGATATTAAAGAGATACTGAAGATAAACAATCTTATTTGTAAAGATGTCATGAGACACTATCTGAATGCCATCCTTAATCTCCACATCATTGTATATAGGAGCTGCCTCTTTCTTAATGTCTTCAATACCCAAAGTCGGCAGACACTTAAGATTCTCCGGATCTTCCTCAGCATCCTGGAACGCCTTAAGTTCCTTCGTATGCTTAACGATTTCCTTAATCTCGTCAGCACTTAAACTCTCTTTGTACCTGGCTAATTTTTCGGAAAGTTCCTTCTCCTTTGCCTGCACCATTCCCTTCTTAGGCACCGCAGTAAGAATTACTTTCTTGTCATTCTTTAAGATATATTTCTCAATAAGCTGTTCCCAATATCCGTCCTCAATACTCTCTTTAAGTTCACTGATGGTCTGAGACTGGATTATGTGTTTAAAAGGATCAGTATCTTCATATAACCAGCTGTCCAGAGCCTGAAGACCTACAATAAGCCCCTTTGGATATCTGCCATAATCTGCTTCCCTGTATTTAAATTCATAATTGCATAAATTGGAAAGAATGGTTTTGTGGTTAAGACCACTTTTTACAAGTTCACTCAAAGTATCTTCAATTATCTTTGTAAACTTATCAGCATCTTCCTCATTTCCGTTATATCCGATAAATGAAATATATGGCTCTTTAATTCCATTTTCATAAGAGCAGGCTACATCAGCCACAATTCCTTCTTCAACAAGTTTTGTCTTTATAGGAGAACCCGGCTTATTGCATATAACATCTGTAAGTATGCCAATTGCAAGATATTCCTTCTTATCTGAGTTATTATCCAAAGCCACGTTATATGTAAAGAATGTATTATCCTTCTCATCCTCTTCTTCAGCAATAGGATATTCAATTCTTACATTTGCTTCTTTAACCTTCTCATATGAATGATTAATTGAGCTGTCTAATTCAAGATAATCATACTTGGAGAGATATTCCTTATCCAGGTATTCCAGTCTTTCAGCCATATCCATATCACCATAAAGATAAATATAGCTGTTGCTTGGATGATAATATCTTGAATGGAAATTAAGGAAATCCTCATATGTTAAATCAGGAATACAGTCCGGATCTCCGCCTGACTCAAGTGCATAAGGTGAACCATCATAAAGATTATTTCTAATATAGAAATCAATCATATCTTCAGCCGATGAATATACACCCTTCATCTCGTTATATACAACGCCATTCACTATAAGATCGGAATTCTCATCTTCCATCTCATAATGCCAGCCTTCCTGCTCGAATATCATTTTATTCTTATAGATATTCGGATGGAAAACAGCATCCAGATAAACATCCATAAGGTTCTTGAAATCCTTGTCATTACAACTTGCCACAGGATATACAGTCTTATCCGGATATGTCATGGCATTAAGGAATGTATTAAGCGAACTCTTTACAAGTTCAACAAACGGGTCCTTAAGCGGATACTTATCCGAACCACAAAGCACAGTATGCTCCACAATATGCGCAGAACCTGTACTGTCAACCGGCGGTGTCCTAAAACCAATATAGAAAACCTTATTGTCATCATCATTACTGATAAGAGCCACCTTCGCCCCGGTCTTAATATGCCTAAGCACATACCCCTCAGACCTTAAATCATCAAGTTCCTTACTTTCAACTATCTCATAACCCGGAAAATTACTATATTTCATTCTTTCCTCCTAAAACAATTTTTGGGGTGTTCTCATACCCGGCCCCAAAACAAATCAGGGGATGTTCCCATCCCCTGTTATTTACTATTTTACTAACTCCTGCTCCGTACAGAATTTCGGCAGATAAATGTGTATATTATCAAACAGCTCTGTCGGGTTCGCCTGATAAATATATGCACCTTCTTCTGTCTCAATCTTCATTGTATAAGGCTCATCAGATGCAACCTCCCTGTGATATACAGGAGTACCGAACTGGTTAACAGGCTGAAGCGAATTGGTTAAATCGCAAAGCACATTACCACCGGAGATTTCCAGCATACCCTTGGTTCCACCAAGTGCTATAGGCATTGCCGCAAGAAGTGTAATCTTAACAGTACCGGATCTGATATATGTATTACCTGAACCACGGTAGTCACCAATACCACCTACATCACTACCTTCAGCAAATACGAAGATTTCATCACCAAATACATATGTGTCCACCATACCATTCATAGAACCAATGGCCACACCTTCCATACAGTGAAGTATGATATTAACAAGACCTGAATTAATAAGTATCTTACCTTCGTTGTCCTTAAGTGTACCAATACCGGTTGAGTTAGAACCTGATACATCCATTTCAATATCGCCGATGGATGAAATATCTACATTTCCGAAGAAGGAACCGATACCAACTGCATCCGCACCTGATGCTGATAATGCGATGTGACAGTTATCAATAATAATCTTTGTAGGTCCTCCAAGAGCACCAATACCAATTGACTTACTACCATTGGCAATTACTTCATAATCACCGGTAGCAAACTTAAGAACTGATTCGTCATCAGCAACGATACCACCGATACCAACTGCGATATCACCATTAGTCTCTACTCTGACCTTACCTGTCTGCTCAAAGAGAATTGAACCATAAGGTGAATCAGGAAGCGCACATCCAATACCGACACCATTGTTGTGGTCAACCCTGATGGTCAGGTTACCATTACCCTGAACAATGAGTTTGGAACTCTTAGGAACTCTGATACCTTCGTAAGACATGAAGTTATCGCCTTCAACACAGAGTACCAGTTTGGAATTCTCACCGATTTCAATTGATGGCTTCTCTCTTCCCCTTATATTAATATCTCTAATGGAAAGTAAGGATTCTGTATTATCATCAATCTTAATACTTAAGCTGACCTCTTTATTCTTATCACCCTGAATCTTGTTGGCTGTACCCTTAACAAGTATACCTGAGTAGAAATCAAGTGCCAGGTTAACAAGTGAAATGTTCTCATAGCTGCCCATTTCATAAACCTTATTCTCTTCTGCCTGCTGAGCAAGTTTAAGATTAATGGCAATGATTTCATTCTCTATGTCTTCATTGATTCTGTCGATAATGTCTCTGTTTGGTCTTCCTGTATAGAAGCCCTGGATTAAGTGACATCCAAGCTGGATAACCATCTGAAGTTCTTCAGGTGTCTCAACACCTTCTGCAAGAATCTTCATATTATGGTTATTTGCAAATGAAATATAATTTGCAACCAGGTGCTGCTTCTTACTGTCAGAGTCGATACCCATTATCATTGAATGGTCAATCTTTAAGTAATGCGGGCTGTTATTAAGAAGTGTGGATGCATTGGAATAACCTGTTCCATAATCATCAAGGGCAAGTTCACAACCACTCTTGTCCATGTACTTGTGAACAGCTTCGCAGGATTCTTCTGACTGCATACCGTTCTCAGTAATCTCAATAACCATATTTTTCATGACGCCCTTATATTTCTCCATAAGGTCATCAAATTCATGCTCTTTAATAATAACAGTTGGAATACTGTTGATGAAAAGCTTTCTCTCTTCAAAATTATCCCTGTGATCATTCATAATCTTAAGAACGTTGAAGAAAGTATAATGCTCAACTTCATATAATCTGTCCTGACGTTCTGCCAGTTCAAGTACATCTTCAGGTCCAAGTCCTATATCCTTAGGAGTTCTCATAAGAGCTTCGTATGCATAAATCTTACCGGTCTTCGCACTTACGATAGGCTGGAAGTTATATGTAAGGGCGTTGTCATCAAGAAGATGGCGGATTTTGTTATCTCTTACGTATTCTGTTTCCTGTCTTCTGAATGCATCAGGTGAAAACAGATGTGGCTCAGTTTTATGGAAAAGTGTCGCCTCATACAAACTGAAGTTGGTATTGCTTATCATTGTATCGATGTCACTTGCATGCTTAGGGAAACTTGAATAACCGCAATATACGTTAAAACTTTCAGTTGTAGCAAGCTTTGAAAGTACTTTTCTGATATCATTAACAACATCATCAAAAATATTCTTAACCATATCAAGGTCAATATCACATACAAGAAGTACAATCTCATGACCTGATTTACATCCGCTGACAATCTTTCTGTCGCCCATCTTGGTTTCAAGATTCTTGAAAATCTCGCCAATCTCAGCCATTGTGTCAGCCGATCTCTGGTATCCTACGAAATGTCTTAAATGCTCAATACCCTCTAACTGGAATGAAGCAAGATAACAGCTGCTCAATGCCAGCTGAAGATGGCTGTCAGCCTTCTCCAAAAATACATCATAATAATACAGACCAATTTCCGGGTCCACATCAGTTGATGTCATTAAATTGTTGTAAATTGGAACATCTTTACGAGAAAATGCAACTATCATTTTATAAGCGATGGTAATACCAACACCTAATAAAACAACACCTGCAATAAGATAAATATATGTGACTAAATATCCAAGACCTGTATAAACTAAGTTAAGAACACCAACGGCAATAAGTAAAAAAGCAAGGACAATAAAAACATTCTCAGTAACAAGATAATATCTGATCTTGTTATATGAACCCTTCTGAGACTGCTTCTCTTTTTCCTTGTTCTTCTTCTCTTGTTTCTTTTTCTTATTAACCTGATCTTCGAAACTCATTCCCTGTAACCCATACTCCTAAAGTAGTATATCCCACTAACTGTATAATTATAACATAAAAATGCATAATATGCCATAAAATTTTATATTTTACACCGGAAACGCCAGTAGCGATAACTTGGAAAAAATCAGCTCCTCCATAACAAACTCTTCCCCGCTGTTACAAAGTGCTTCAAACTCCGGTAATTTAAGGACTTTGCTGACATAATGCCTGCCCTTTTTGTCCTCCACATACTGCCCAACTTTAAATCTTAATTTAAGCTGATCAATTATCTGTTTGCCAAATGTCTCTTTATTCAGCGCCATTATGGCATCTGCAATATTTCCTTCTTCTCCAACAAGCGGAATAAAATGCTTATTCACAATGGCCTTAATTTTGAAAGGAACGTCTTCCCAGGCAACTATCTCGCCCATGGACATACGTCCCCCAATAAAAACATGGCTTATATCCTGCATGGAATATTTAAAATCTCTGTCTTCCATCTCTATTCCTCTGAAATAAATTCTATGCTGCCGGCCATTTTGAGTATGTCTTCCAGATCCTCAACTGAAATCGAAAGTTCTGTTGCAACCTCAGCCTTTGTAACCTTACGTTCTAACCCTTCACTCATTGCCTTGGCCTTGTTGTATACCATATCTGCTCTTTGTGACCACTCATTACCAAGCGCTGAATTCTCATTATCCTGATAACAGATTTCTTCCATTGCAGCCATTACACTCTGAATAATGATATCATCTGCATTCTGGAAATCATCCTGAGTCTTAAGCGAATTAAGAACTGTTGCCAGAGCCACATTTCCTTCACCAATCAGATCCTCAATCGGAGTTCCCTGACCTATATAAAGTCTTGTTAAATCAACAACCTTAGGAAGATAAGCTAAGATAATGGCATCAATCATATCCTTTTCGCCATTATAAAGTCTTAAAAGATACGTCTTTATTGTATCATCATCAATCTTCGGCAGTTCATCAAGTTCCTGAAGATACATGTCAATATATCTTACATCTTCCTGATTCTCATTCTCACTGGCCGGAGCCTCTCCATCCACGCTGATTCCCGCATTGGAAAGATAAACGGATACCAGGTCATACTGCTCTTTTGTAAGATTCATATCCTTAAAGGCATCCTTAATATCCTCGGAAGTTACAACGCCTCCCAGGTCCTCCGCATTATTCTTAAGTTCATTTAATTTATCAATGAATAAACTTTCCTTAAAATCCATGTTCTCTCCTACATCATTCCTTAATGTGCTCATGGTCAAAAATATGCTTCTCGCAGTACTCATGTGTTCCACTGCACTTTGAGCAGTATCTGAATGTCATATCCGGATCAGAAATCTCCGTACGTCCGCAAATTGTACATTTATGAATATACATTGGAACCACATCTGCTCCGCCTGACTTATGAGCTGATTTAACATCTCCCTGATGCTTCTTAATATTAACAGTTTTGCCCTTGGATGCCTTCTTATAAGCAGCTGCTCTCATGGCACTTCCTGCTCTTCTGAACAGATTTTTCCTATAGAGCAGGTAGAAAATAAATGTGTTCAGTAAACTTGAGCCTACAACCACGCTATAGAGAATACCTGACATGGTGCCCATTTTGACAAAGGCATTAAGCACATCAACTGCCAGAATAATAACTTCAAAAATACCCATCCACTTAATCTTAATCGGAATTACAAAGAACAGATAAATCTTCATATCCGGATACATAAGCGCAAAAGCAAGAAAGATGGAAAGGTTTATGTAATAAATACTGAATACCGGCGATATCGCAGCATAGAAATAACTTCCGCCCATGGCAAAAGGACATTCCGCTCCCTGAGCCATGACCATCATCGCATTATATCCGCTAACCGTATCCTTATAGAAAATCTGGAAAATAACAAAAAGAACAAAAGCTCCGATAACGGTAAATATAATACCTGAAAATATATATAAATTAAAATAGAACTTACCCCACACACCCTCTAAGGTATGCCCAAGGCTGTAATAGAAATACAGCACAATCAGGATAAATAACAGATTTGATGCCTCCGGCACCAGCACCCATGTAATGAGTCTCCACACCTGACCATGCAAAATTGCATATGGATTAAGGCTGATAAAGTTCATCCACTGCCCTCCTATCGGAAGCAGAGACATAAAATACCCGAACCCATAACATATAACAATATATAACGGCAAATTCTTAATGGCATACTTACCATATTTGCGCTCTATTTTTTCCATTAACTTACCCATATTTACCTCTTACTGTTCTCCGATGCTGTTAACATCATATGGTGTAGCCTGATATACATAATAATTCAGCCAGTTGCTGAAAAGATTGATGCTGTGGGAACGCCACTGAAGAAGTGGCTTATTCTCAATATTGTCATCCGGGAAGTAATTGAACGGAATATCCGGATTAAGACCTTTCTTCATATCTCTCACATATTCGTTCTTAAGCGTATATCTGTCATACTCCGAATGACCGGTTACAAAAATCTGCTTGCCACCCTCGGAAAGGCAGATATAAATGCCCGGCTCATCACCTTTGGCAAGAACCTTAAGATTTGGATTGTTCTCAACATCTTCTGTGCTTACTCCTGTATATCTTGAATGAGGTGCATAAAATACATCATCAAATCCTCTTACCAAAGGCTCTTTACGATTTAAAACCCTGTGAGGATATACTCCAACCAACTTCTTTGGAAGTTCATATTTCTCAATTCCAAAATGATAATATAATCCCGCCTGAGCGCCCCAGCAGATATGAAGTGTGCTGGTTACATTCTTCTTGGACCATTCCATGATATTGCACAGTTCTTCCCAGTAATCCACTTCTTCAAACTTAAGTTGTTCTACTGGCGCTCCTGTAATAATAAGTCCGTCAAACTTCTGATCCTTAATCTCCTCATAATGTGTATAGAACTTATTCAAGTGGCTTGCAGAAGTATTCTGCGATATATGGCTCTTAACATTTAAGAAAGTAACATCCACCTGAAGTGGTGAGTTCGATAATACTCTGAGAAGCTGTAATTCAGTCTCCTCCTTAAGCGGCATCACATTAAGGATAGCCACCTTAAGTGGTCTGATATCCTGATGCATCGCCCTGGTATCATCCATCACAAATATATTTTCATTTTCGAGAATCTCCTTTGCAGGAAGATCACTTTGAATTTTAATTGGCATTTAAGTTACCACCTTTTCAATTAGTCATAACCTTTTAATTATAATATTTTTCTTGATTTGTTACAAGTAGTCGCCAGGTTCCTGTCGCACTATTTATAATCAACTCAAAAATTCCTTAATAAAGTCTTCTTCACTTATAATACGAACTCCCAGTTCTTTCGCTGTCTTGTTCTTTGAAGATGAAGACTCCACATCATTATTGATAAGGGCATGTGTCTTTGAAGAAACCGAGCCCGACACCTTGCCGCCCCTGCTTACAATAATATCCTTAAGTTCCGATCTGTCCTTGTAATTATTAAGTGTTCCGGTAATTACGAAAGTCTTTCCAAATACCGGATTGCTGCTGTCGGCTTTCTCTTTATGAATAAGTCTTACCTCTTCAAGCAAAGCCTTAAAAACTGCCCTGTTTTCTTCATTTCTGAAATATTCGCAGAAAGTTCCTGCAATTACATCTCCAACCTTATCAGCCTGAGCCACTTCTTCTTCACTGGCATTAATAATCTTTTCAATATCATCATCAAAGAAATCACAGATTATTCTTGCAGTCGCAAGGCCGATATTTTCGATGCCAAGACCATATATAAGTTTTGAAAGTTCAACATCCCTGCTCTTTTCAACAGATGCAATAATATTCTCATATGACTTAATTCCGAAGCCATCAAGCCCAACTATCTCATCTTTAAATCTGTCCAGATGGAAGAAATCCACATAGGTCTTGATGTAGCCTCTTTGCACGAATTTTTCAATAGTCATCTCTGATAAGCCCTCAATATTCAGGGCATCTCTTTCAGTGAAATGAGTCATTGATTTAATATGCTTAACCGGACACTCAGGATTAATGCAGTATAAAGACATAACGTCATTCTCATTCTTAAGCTCTGTCTCACCGCCACATGTTGGACAGGTTTTAGGAATCTCCACATTGTTACTCTTGGTAAGATTCTCTTCAATCTGTGGAATTATCATGTTGGCTTTATAAACCCTGATTCTGTCGCCAATACCAAGTTTCAGTGAACGAAGCACACTTACGTTGTGAACGCTGGCTCTCTTAACCGTTGTTCCCTCAAGCTCAACCTCATCAAAAATCGCCACCGGATTAATAAGTCCCGTTCTCGACGGACTCCACTCAATCTCACGAAGCGTGGTCTCCGCAATTTCATCAGCCCACTTAAACGCAATCGCATTCTTCGGCGCCTTAAGAGTTGTTCCAAGCGACTTGCCGTACGCAATATCATCATATACAAGTACCAGACCATCCGACGGAATGTCATAGACTAAAATCTCTTTCTCGAAATACTCAATGGCTTCAAGTATATTGTCCTTATTTACAACTTTATTAAATACAGTCTCAAAGCCCTGTTCTTTCAAAAACTCCATCTGCTTTAAATGAGAGTTGGCAAAATCAACGCCCTCCGCTTCTACTAAACTAAAGGCAAAGAATCTTACTCTTCTTTCAGCAGTAACCTTGCTGTTTAATTGTCTTACAGAGCCGCTGCAGAGGTTTCTCGGATTCTTATATTTGCTTTCTCCATCCGGAATACTGCGATTTATTGCTTCAAAATCCTTATATCCTATAACTGCCTCGCCCCTTATTACAAGATGTCCCTTATATGAAATCTTTCTTGGAACATTCATAAAAGTTTTGGCATTATTGGTTACAAGTTCTCCCACCTGACCGTTACCTCTTGTAACTGCCATTGAAAGTTCACCATTATCATAAGTTAATACAACGGTAAGTCCGTCAAGTTTCCATGACAGTAATCCTGTATTACTGCCAAGCCAGTCTCTTAATTCTTCTCTTGATTTAGTCTTACCAAGAGACAGCATCGGCTTCTCATGAACCATCTTAGGCAGGGAATCCACTGCTTCATAACCAACCTTGTTAGAAGGTGACGCAGCAAGTACAACCCCTGTTTCCTCTTCAAGAGCTGTCAGTTCATCACTAAGCTTGTCATATTCATAATTGGACATAATCTCTTCATCATAAGCATAATAATGCTCAGATGCCTTGGTAAGTATGTCACAAAGTTCTTTCATTCTGGCAATTTTATCAGTTGTTTCCATTAGCATTCACCCCTGTAATTCTATATAAATCCCTTAATTCTTCTTCCGTTAAATATCTGCTTTCACCACTCTTAAGGTCTCCAAGCATGATATTACATACCCTGACTCTCTTAAGGCTCTTAACTGTCAGATCAAACTCAGCGCACATTCGTCTTATCTGCCTGTTTAACCCCTGCGTAAGAATAATGTCAAAAGAATTATCTCCAAGCCTTTTTACCTTGCATTTCTTGGTAGTCACATCAAGTTCCGGAAGATATACACCCTCCCTTAACTTATTTAAGATGCTGTCATTTACATCTTCCTTAAGCGTAACCACATATTCCTTCTCATGATTATTCCTGCTTCTCATCATGGCATCAATCAAGTCACCATCATTAGTCATAATAAGAAGGCCTTCCGAATCCCTGTCCAGCCTGCCCGCATAGTTAAGCTTCGGCTCATGCTTAAATACCATATCTATTATAACATCCGCATGTGGGTCATTATTGGTACACGTTACTCCCACCGGCTTATAAAAAGCGCAGTAATATTTATCCTTAACCCTGGCTTCTTTGCCATTCACCATTACAACATCGCCATCAGTCACCTTATCTCCTGCAACTGCCACCCTGCCATTAATGGTAACCACGCCCTCTTCTATTAACTTGTCCGCTCCCCTTCTTGTGCTCACACCGCACATCGCCAGGTACTTATTCACTCTACATTCCATATGCCAATGCCACTTTTTTTCTCTTTAAGAAATGCCGGTGAGGTCATCACCGGCATCTGCATTTTACTTTATTTTAAAATTCAATTACTGAACATATTCTGATTTAATGAATGCATCCTGTCCATTATACTTAACCTTGGTCCAGCCGTTGCTTAACTTCTCAACAAGTTCAAACTTATCGCCGGCCTGGGCAAGTACAACTCTCTCAGCGTCCATACTTGCTTCCTTACGAACATTAACATTCTCGGAAACAGTAACATATGTCTTATCTGGATCTGTTGCCTGAGTATCATCACCACCTACAGGAACAAGATAATCAGATTTAATATAACCTTCCTGTCCGTTGTAGATAATCTTACTCCAGCCATTAACCTTGGTCTCTAATCTTGTAAGTTCAGCTCCTTCAATTACAGAACCAATTTTCTCTGCATTCTCGGAATCAGATGCTCTTACATTAACCTTGGTTGTAGCCTTAACAATTTCAGGTCCCGCATTAACAGGTTCTGTAGTCTCATTACCATCGCCATCAGTAGTAACAACTTCAGTATTACCTTCAGCAGCTTCTCCTGCTTCCTCGATAGCAATAAGCTTGGCCATCTCATCCTTAACAAGTGTCTCGAATCCGCCCATAAACTCAGCAAGCGCCGGATCAGATGCGATTGCAACATTGTACTCATCTGTTACCTGTGTAAAGAGGTCCTTTACTTCCTGTACTGAATATGCATCATAGAAATCTGATACAAGTTCCTGATCCATATCATCTCTTCTGTAAATATAATACTTACCTGCACCATTAGGAGCATAGTAAAGACCTACAAGTCCCGGAAGTGTTGTCTCATAATTCACCATCTTAATATCATAGGATACATATACATAGTATGAATTAGGAGCAAAACCATCCTGTGTATAACAGGTAATGTTCTCGTAAGATTCAATGTAATTACTCTTAACTGCTATGTTAAAAAGTTCATTATCGCTGATATATTCAACGTATTCCTTAATCTTGTCCTGGTCATTGTTTGCAAGTGCAGTATAATAATCAGTCATGGCGCTGTTGATAAAATCATAAGCGTTGGTCTTAAGAGAAAGATCTCTGTCTCTGTCCTGAACAGTTACTACTTCTTCTCCTTCACCTGATTCACCTGCATCCTGTTTAAGAGCTAAAACTGCTACTAAAGCGATAATACCGCAAATAACTACAAAGATTATACAGGAACTTACAAAATAATGTCCTTTTATAACATTCCACGCTTTTTGAAACATAACTAACCCTTCACATATCTTTTATATTGCTATGCGCCCGACAGGAATCGAACCTGCATTAAAGGCGTCGGAGGCCTTCGTTCTATCCATTAGACTACGGGCGCCCACTAGCAGTAGTGCAATTGTTACAAAAATATTACACCACTGCCCATAATAATAACATATTTAGATATATTTGTCTAGTTTTAGACTATGATGCCGCACATACCTCCTGGCACACCCTTAACTCCTGTTCATCTCTTAAATACTCATATACTTCATATGAGAGTATTTCATCCCTTGCAACCTTGGTATTATTAACCTCTTTCACCAGTTCCTTAATATAGCAAAGGTCTATATTTCCATTATCCGGAACCAAAATCACCTCATGAACTGAGCTTGGAATAATATACAAATTGGCATCCATCTTTTCTGAAATCTTCGGAAGCACCTCTTCATAAAGAAAACATCCCGCCCCATTAATCTTCTTTTCATTGGTCAGGATTATCATGGAGTAATCGTCCTCCAAATCTTCGTCTCCAAATATATCCCTTGTAAATCCAAGATGTCTGATAAACTCTCCCATTGTTATGGTCTTAACCTTCAGCATCTCCGGAGTATTCTTTAAGGCATCCCTTATCAAAATATCTCTTTCAATGCCCCACATCTCCAGATGCTCATTTCTAACCTGTATTGATGCAACGCATGACTTATCATCTTCCAAAAGATAATAAAAGCACATGGCCAGATCAAGCACCTTCGTATGAGGTATCTCTTCAAGCAAAGACTTATTCTTCTCATAATTAATAAGCTTAAACGCAAGCCTCTTTCTTACTATTTCATAGTCAAGAAAATCATTCTTATTAAACTTAAGCTTATTCGCCCCATCCTTATAACTTCTCTCCAAAAGATCAAGAATATCCTCTGTTGTGGCGCCTTCCAGGTACTTCTCATACATGCCGTTTAAATAAATGGTCGGTGATATATCGCTATCCTCCCCATCAGCCGCACCCATGCAAAGCCCCTGCAAAATCACATCATTGTTCTTTCTCACATCAATAAGCCTTACATTCTCATATCCTCTTTCATTAATCATTTTTTCTTTAATATTGTTACAAAAATCTTTATATGTCATATATTTCTCCTTCTTATTTATACATTTCTTATCCTCCTCAGCGCACAAAAAAAAGCAACGGACTCGCATCCGTTGCCTTAATAAACTTAAATTTGATCTAAATTAAACTCTTGATAAGTACTCGCCAGTTCTTGTATCAATCTTAATCTTATCACCGATCTCAACAAAAAGTGGAACTGCTACCTGAGCACCTGTCTCAACGATTGCAGGCTTTGTAGCACCTGTTGCTGTATCACCCTTGAAACCTGGCTCTGTCTCTGTAATCTCAAGTTCTACAAAGAGAGGTGGCTCAATAGCGAATACTGATCCGTTATGAGAACAAACCTTAACCATTTCATTCTCTTTAACGAACTTAAGTGCATCGCCAACTTCGTCTTTATTTAAAGAAATCTGCTCATATGTTTCATTATCCATGAAATTGAACATATCTCCATCTGCATATAAATACTGCATATCCTTACGATCAATACGTGCCTGAGGACATTTCTCAGTTGGTCTGAAAGTCTTCTCAACTACGCCACCGTTCTTGATGTTTTTAAGCTTTGTTCTAACGAAAGCTGCACCCTTACCCGGTTTAACGTGCTGGAACTCGATAATCTGAAAAACATTTCCCTCTAACTCGATAGTAATGCCATTTCTAAAATCTCCGGCAGAAATCATTGTCATTCCTCCTAATTCAATTAACTTACATAATCATACTGTTTAAGTTTAATACATCCCCTGCAATATTTCAAGTAATTTTTGCAAAGCTAATCCTGAAGCAGTTCCAATTTATCCTCTGTATATTCAATATTTGGATTAAATGCCATAATAGCCATCATGATAAGTGGGAAGAAAATAGTCAGCACGCAGAATCCTGTCTCTCTGCCAAAAGCATGAGCTAAAGCATAATTAGCATATGCTTTAAGTACAAGAGCTACAAGTCCAATCACTCCGCCAATTATTGAGATAAGACCTGTGACAGCCAAAAGAGTACCATCTACAACTGTAGCATTATTACCTGTAGAATAATTAGCGATATTCGTAACTCCTCTTGAAACAATATTTAAACATGTAGTACCAAATGTGAAAACAAGATCAAGTATAAAAACTAAAATTGTGGTCTTACGGTTAAATGAAATATCATATACTGCCCACCTGTTATAGATAGGAATAATACCCTTCCACCATGCACCCGGCTCTGCCTTATTAATCAGCATACACCTTACTACAATCATAAAAATTGAAACAATAATAACAAATAGAAGCAGTATTAAATAAATAAAAAGAAATGCTCCTACAAATGACATCGCTGTAGCTGCGCTCATAAAAATACTCCCCTTTCTAACTTAAAACTTAAACTATATTTTCATTCTCATTATAACGGCTGAGAATAATTGCCTCAAACTTACGCTTAATTACAATCTGTATTTCTTCCTTGGCATTAATCGGCTTAACCAAAATCGACTTAAGCCCCATACTTTTGGCTCCCCACACATCTGTAAAAAGCTGGTCCCCCACAATAAAAGTATTATTCTTGTCGGTTCCCATTTCCTTCATTGCTTTCTTATAATTCATGGTAAGAGGCTTGGCTGCCATTGGAATAAAAGGAACTCCAATATCCTTATTGAACATCTCAACTCTTGCCCTGCTGTTATTCGAAAGAAGGAAAACCTTAAAGCCCATGTCCCTCAAATTATTAATAAGGTCAATGGCTCTCAAATCAGCCGGCTCCCCATGAGGCACCAGCGTATTATCAATGTCAAAAATCACGCCCCGATATCCATCGTCGTATAACATCTGAAAATCTATTGAATATGTCGAATCCAGATACTCATCCGGATAAATCCATTTAAACATCCTGTCTCCTACACAAACGCACTCTTAATTAACAGCTTCGTATATTCATGCTCCGGCTTAAAGTATACTTTATTCTTATCACCCATTTCAACTATTTTACCATCTTTCATAATCGCTATGCTGTCGCACAGATTATACATGGTCCTCAAATCATGGGAAATAACAATAATTGTAAGGTCGGTCTCATCTCTTATCTGCTTTAGCGTCTCAATAATCTGCGCCTGAATTGTCACATCAAGCGCCGACACCGGCTCGTCTGCGATCAAAAGTCCTATATCACTAAGAAGTGCCAGGGCTATAGCCGCTCTCTGCCTCTGTCCGCCGCTCAGTTCCCCCGGCTTATAATCAATATATTCCTCAGGAAACTTAACCTTGATAAGAATGTCATTAATTATCATTTCCTTCTCATTCTTATCCTTAATTCCCCTTAGTTTCAGCACTTCCATCATCTGCGCCCTTACAGAATAATAAGGATTTAGTGACCCGTAAGCATTCTGAAAAACCATACCGCGCTTACACTCACATAAAATCCCCGCCTCCACCTTATTTATTCCAACAATACACTTGGCAAGCGTACTCTTACCGCAGCCGGACTCTCCCGCAAGCCCAACAATCTCGCCTTTTTTCACGCTAAGATTAATGCCTTCAAGCACATTCTTACTTTCCGACCTGTCCCAGAAAGGCTTTGGATAAGCATATGTTAAATTGTCAATGCGAATAATCTCCGCCTTATCCTTATTATCCATAAAATCCTCTTAAATCAAACCTCTACCTTAGGGATTGCTGCAATAAGTTTCTTGGTATAATCCTCTTTCGGATTATTATAAATATCATTTATATTTCCACTTTCAACCACTTCGCCCTTCTTAAGCACCACAACCTTGTCACATAATACCCTGACAAGGCTTAAATCATGGGATATAAAAAGGATCGCCGTATTTTTCTCTTTATTTATCTTCTTAAATAGTTCAATAATCTGAGCCTGCACGGTTACATCAAGTGCTGTGGTAGGCTCATCAGCAAGCAGAAGTTTAGGCTCCATCATAATAGCCATAGCAATAATTACTCTTTGCTTCATACCACCGCTTAATTCATGCGGATACATTTTGTAAATATTCTCAGCATCCGAAAGCCCAGATTCTTTCAACGCCTCTATCGCTCTGGCCTTCCTGTCAGGATAAAGTTTCTTGTCCTTATCGTGAAGCACGAGAACTTCTTCCAACTGCTTTCCAATTCTTACCAAAGGATTAAGCGACGAATTCGGATCCTGGAATATAAATCCAATCTCCCTTCCTCTTATATCCTCTATCTCCTTCTCAGAGCAGGTAAGCATATCTTTACCGGCATATTCAACTCTTCCACTAATTACGGCATTCTTCTCTTTAAGAAGTCCCATCGCAGCAAGGCAGCTCAAACTCTTACCGGAGCCTGATTCCCCAACAAGCCCAAGGATTTCTCCCTCACCCACATTCAGGCTTACATTGGATACAGGCACTTCCTTAATGCCATGATCATAGAATTCAATTTTTAAATCTTCTATTGTAAGCACTGTGCCAGGAACCTCCTTCTGAGACCAGACCAAGACCAATCAGTAAAACAATCATTATCACTCCCACAATAATAATATAATGCGGAGCAGTTGCAAGATAACCCTGGGCCTGAGATATCATATTTCCAAGACTCGCTGCAGGCGGCTGAAGGCCAACGCCCAGATAACTTAAACCCGCCTCAGCTAAAATACTGTTATTAAAAGCAATAAACATACAGTTTATGATAATCGGATAAACATTAGGCAAAATCTCCCTGAATATAATTCTTATGTGGGAACTGCCGTACATCCTTGATGCCAGCACATAATCGCTCTTTCTTATGACATGAAATTCCGACCTGATCATTTTGGTAAAAGAAGGAATCATTGCAAGAGAAAGGGCCAGAATAACATTAAACATGTTGCTGTTAAAAAGGCTCACAAATAAAAGCGCAAGAATAATGCTTGGAATTGCAAAAAGCACGTCCACGATTCTCATTATTACTGCATCAATCACTCCGCCAAAATACCCGCACACAGCTCCTATGATAACCCCGGCCATTCCGCCAAAGAATGTGGATGAAAGTCCGATAATCAGGCTGTTTCTAAGGCCATACTGCACTCTTACATAGATGTCCCTTCCATACTGGTCGCATCCAAAGAAATGCTTAAATGACGGTGTGGCTAATTTGTCAGAGAGATTCATGTAATTGCCATCATAAGGCTCATAAAAAAGTCCTATAAGTACAAAAAGCACGAATAAGCCAAGTATCACATATCCAATTACTAAGGAGGAATCAATTCGTTTCTTCATCACAAATCCTCCCTAATCCTTGGATCAATCACTGCATGAATAATATCATTCAAAGTTCCGATTACAACTATACTTGTGGCAATAATCAGGATAATTCCCTCGATTACAGGATAATCTCTTGTGCTTATGGCATTTAGAAGACATCTTCCAAGTCCCGGCAGGGAGAATACCTGCTCAACAACTATACCCTGAGCTATCATATCCGCAAGTATCATGCTGATAAAAGTAATGGTCGGCATAATCGCATTAACTAAAATATGCTTATATAATGCTCTTCCATTGCTGTTTCCTTTGGCAAGGGCAACTTTGACATAATCCTTCTTCTTCTCTTCAAGTATGCTTGAACGAAGAAGTCTTATACACATGGCACATTTAGGAAGCGATAACGCTAAAGCCGGACATATCATATATCCCATAAATCCCCAGAAATCCTTATTATATGCAATATATCTTCCCGGAGAGAAAAACTTAAAAATAATTCCAAATATAAATGTAAGTATAATACCAAGCAAAAATGGCGGCATCGACATAACAACCTGATTATTAATCTCTATGAAATTCTCCCATTTTGTCTTATCAACATGCGCAAGCAGCATTCCAACAGGAATTGAAACTACTGTAACAATAATTAAAGACATCAAAGATAAAACAATATTTATAAAGATTCTCTCGCCTATTAACTGCGACACCTTCATTCCATAGGTATAGGACTTACCAAAATCCAGAGTACATACTCCGCCTATATATCTGAAATATCTCACAAGTACCGGTCCTTCGAGACCATACTCAGCCCTTAAGGCTGCAAGGCTTTCCTCAGTCGCATTAATACCTAATTTATTAACCGCCGGATCACTTGGAATTATGCTAAAAAGCATAAAAATAACAAAAGAGACAGCCAAAACGGTTACTATTAGTATTATTAACTTCTTAATAATATATTTAACCATTTTAACTGTCTCCCATATAAAGAGTATTACTCTGCTTCTACCGGTTTAATCTTGCTTACATCAATGATGTACATCGGATAGAATTCATATCCTTCGTAATCTTTGCTAATTGCCACGAACTCAGGTAAATCCTGAATGTAAACATTAGCTGCATCCTGAGCCAGGATTCTTTCACAAGCCTTGTATAACTCAACTTCTTCATCAGTCATACAGGTTGATGCATTTCCATAAGCACTGTCAAAAATCGGATTATTATAATTCGTAAAATTATTGTCCGCATCAGATACAAATCTTGAAAGCAGTGCGCTTGCTGTAAGTGTTGGTGCATCAACACCAATTACTGTAGCTTCATAATTTCTTCCAAGATATGTCTCACTAAGCCATGTATCCCAGTCTACTGTTTTAACTTCTGCAGTAATACCAACCTCTGCAAGCTGCTGGCTGATAGCAAGTGCTGTATCAACATGCTGCTGATAGTTGGCAGGAACTGTAATTGAGAATGAAAATCCATCCGGATATCCTGCTTCTGCAAGAAGTTCCTTAGCCTTCTCAGTATCCTTTGGATAAAGGTCAACTAATGACTCATCAAAATACTTTGAGAAATTAGGATATATGCTTGAACCAATTGCTTCTCCCGGAGGGTCAGCAACAAACTTTCTAACCTCTTCAGTATCAATTGCATAGCACATAGCCTGTCTCACTCTGCCATCAGCGAATGGCTCGAAATTATGATTAAGGTACATAGCCTGAACTAAGTTCATTGAGCCCTTAAGTACGTTATAATCCTCTTCGCTGATTGAATTAACCTGTGCCTCTGTAAGGTGGCAGATCATATCAATTGAACCACCGTTTAATTCCATTGCAATGGTATCAGGATTAGTACAAATCTTGAAAACTACTTCATCAATATAACCCTTTTCTCCATAGTAATCTTCATTTAATTCCATGATTACATTTTCCATTGGAGAATTGGATACATACTTGTATGGTCCTGTACCAATAGCCACATGATCAGGATCCTCATTGGACTTTGGAATGATTGCAGCTTCAACTGTTGCCAGTGAAGGAATCAGATCCTGACTTGGCGCGCTAAGAGTCACCTTAACGTGAGTATCATCTACTACAGCTACATCTGTAATAACAGAAAAAGCCGCCATAGTAGGTGTTCCACCATCTATGCCGGCAAATTTACGAATTGAATATTCAACATCCTCTGCCGTAACTAAAGATCCATCGTGGAACTTAACACCATCCCGGAGTTCGAAAGTATATTCCAAAAAATCCTCCGAAACTTCATAACCACTTGCTACAGCAGGTTCGATATTTCCATCACAATCTGGCTTATATAAGCCCTCATAGACATTGAAGAAGATTTCTTTGGTTCCGGCCGCTGTCATCTTGTGTGGGTCCAGACTCTCTTCAATATCCTGACCAATTCCGATTGTTATAGAATCCGAAGAACCTGACTTACCACCTCGGCATCCACCAAGTGCAGCAGCAAGTGTAAGCAAACAAACAAGACATAATAACAGTCTTTTCTTCATAGCTTACTCCTCCTTATTCTATGAATATATTTAATTGTATTACTACCTAAGTTAAGCTTAATTAAGCATCTTCTTAAGTTCGTCCATGAATGTATTAACATCCTTGAACTCACGATATACTGAAGCAAATCTTACATAGGCAACAGGATCAAGATCCTTAAGCTTATTCATAATAAGCTCGCCAATGTAATCGCTTGGTATCTCTTTCTCTTCTCTGGAAAAAATATCCGTCTCAATATCATCTACCATCTTGGTCATGGCCTGTGCTGAAACAGGTCTCTTATGGCAGGCTCTTAAGATACCGCCTTCAATCTTCTTACGATCATAGGCTTCTCTTGTCATATCCTTCTTAATGATAATAAGAGGAATTGTTTCTATTTTCTCGTATGTAGTGAATCTCTTACCACATTCATCACATACTCTTCTTCTTCTGATTGAATTATTGTCTTCCGCAGGTCTGGAATCAATAACACGAGTATTCTCATGGTTGCAAAATGGACATTTCATAAGATTAAGTCTCCCATCTTATTCTGCGCTTTTGTTATCTCCCTTTTTAAGGAAGCTTGGAATACTTATTGATTTATTCCTTGCGGCAACTGTACTTGGCATTGGTCTTGCTACTGTACCCTGAGGTCTTGTTGTTGTAGCATTACCAGCACCGATATTAACCTGTCTCTGTGTACCTGAACCAATTGTTACACCACCTGCAGGTCTTGCAGCAGTTGTTCTGTTAGCTGTAAAACCACCGGCTGCCGGTCTTGTAAATGCTGGCTTTGCTCCACCAACTGAAGCATACTTAGGTGCTCCGTACTTGGATGAAGCTGGCTTTGAATAAAGACCTGTAGCAATAACTGTAACCTTACATACATCTGCTTCAGATGGGTCATATGCACATCCTAAAAGAACGTTAACATCTTCACCTGTAATATCTGTAATATACTGAGGTGCATCATATGAATCCTTAAGTGAAACATCACCTGATAAGAATACGATAATATCTGATGCTGACTCAATTGTTGTCTCCAAAAGTGGGTTGTTAACAGCAGCCTGAACAGCTTCAGATGCTCTGCTCTCACCCTTACCGATACCTGCACCGATATGTGCAATACCCTTATCTCTCATTGCTGTTGAAATATCAGCGAAGTCAAGGTTGATAATACTTGGCTTTGTAATAATATCAGTAATACCTGATACTGTTGACTGTAAAACTTCATCAGCCTTTCTAAGAGCATCGCTTAATGATGCATTCTTGTCACAAATATCAAAAATCTTATCGTTAGGAATTACGATAATTGTATCTACATTCTCTTTAAGTCTTGCAATACCTTCTTCAGCATTGTTGAATCTTACCTTACCTTCATGTTTGAAAGGTCTTGTAACAACACCTACTGTAAGAATGTTAAGGCTCTTTGCAATCTCAGCAACAACAGGAGCAGCACCTGTACCTGTACCGCCACCCATACCACAGGTAACGATAACCATATCTGCATCCTTAATTGCTTCAGCAATCTCTTCTCTTGATTCGTTGGCAGCTTCTTCACCAACTTCCGGTCTTCCGCCGGCACCAAGACCTTTAGTAACCTTCTCACCAATTGCTATCTGCTTTGGAGCAAGGCTCTTATCCAAATCCTGTTTATCAGTGTTGACAGCAACTAATTCAACACCTTCAATCTTATCTTCAATCATACGGTTAATAGCGTTATTTCCGCCACCACCGACACCTACAACAATAATCTTAGCAGGCACATCCGATCTTTCCTCATGGACCTCAATCATTTCCTTACCTCCAAAAAAATTTAATTTAACACAAAGTTTTATCTAATTTATACACGCAAAAAATTATACACAAACAAGTGCACACACTATATATTACCGAATTTTTCAAGATTTAGCAATACTTTTACAACATTTTGTTATTGTAAACCAAAATTAATCTTCCTGAAAAATTATGAATGAATCAAGAGCATCAAATTCTCTTAAGTCCAAAACTCCGCTTTTACCGTCTAATTGCCCTATAATATTAGGCAGTTGCATCATCTTTACTTCAATATTGTCATTGCCAAGAAGCACTCTTACATTCTCGAAATAAAGCGTAATATTATAGTAATCATCAAAATAAATCTTATCCGCACCTAATTCATATTTATTAAGCATCTGGGTAATATCTAGAATATGAGTGAATATTTCATCATTTTCAACAGGAAGCGGCTGATACATAACCACATGGTCAAAATTAAGGCCTGTAACCTGCACAACGCCCTTTGTCGGATAATCGGCGCTTTCCACCACTATTCCATCCCTGTCAAAATACAGATACTGTCCCAGCACCTTTACACAGCCGGCCAGCGCCTTCTCGTAAACCGTGATACGAACAGTTTTATTATCTATAATTGAAACGTCCATTCTTTCAATAAATGGCACATCCGTAATACTCTTATTACTGTATTTGAGTTTAAGATAAACCGAATTCTCGCAGAGTTTATTGGTCATAACCATGTTCACAATATCATCATAGGTATAATGGGCATTACCCTCAACCTGAATATCATCAACATGATAATTGCTTATAAGTACCGCCATGCCAATAATCACGGCGATGACCAGCAATAATATTAAACTTAAACGTACTCTGCCTTTAAGGCTTAGTTTACTCATAAAACAATCCTTAATCTTCTATTTGTTTGGCGACATTCAGCACCAGTCCTATCTCCGCCAGCGCCATAATCAGAGCCGAACCACCCTGACTGATAAATGGAAGCGTAACACCGGTATTCGGGAATACACAGGTTGCAACACAGATATTGATAACTGTCTGAAGTGCAATGTGGAAGAAAACACCGAATACAAGCAGTGAACTGTGAAGATTATTAACTCTTCTTGCCACCATATACAATACACCAAGAAGTGCAACGAATGCTGCAATTACCATTATTCCGCCAAAAATCCCCGTCTCCTCACATATAATCGAGAATATCATATCATTCTGGGATTCCGGCAGGAATTTTAACTTCTGGATACTTCCGCCAATTCCTTTACCGAATATTCCACCAGAACCGATGGCATATAATGACTGAACCGGCTGGAAAGCCTCATCGCCGGCGTCAACTTTGGACGGATCAGACCAAAGCAGATACCAGGTAACTACTCTGTTCCATCTCTTCATAACGACCAAAACTGCACCTGCAACAATAATACCAATATATATGCCAAGCCATGCAATACCTGAACCATCAAGTCTTGGCTTGTAACTTACTATCATAATCATCATGAAGGCTGTACCAACAACGATAATCGCACCTGAGAAGTTGTTGGCAATCGCTGCAATTAAGCCTGCTATATAGATTGCAGGAATCATTAAGATGGCGTAGCCGCTCATTTTCCTGGTTAAGCCCTTATATGCAGGCAAAAGTTTTGCATAAAGGATAATAACCAGCATCTTACAGATTTCCGAAGGCTGAACGTTCATACCTACAGGTCCGATGGAGATTCTAACCCATCTTGTAGCACCGTTTACCTCAATTGCCGCATCAGGATTAACTATCTTCATGATAATAATACTGAACATGGAAATCGTGGCCAGAACTACCCATATCCACGGGCTTAATTTGCTGGTAAAGAATGTGGAATTAATTATTACAATTGCCGCCATAAGTACCATTCCTACTATAGCTGCACGAAGCTGACCTGTCAGGTAATAATATGAATTACCACCTAATGAATCACTCATGCTGGCTGCATAGGAACTTGCTGAATATACCATTACCAGACCAAAGCCTGTAAGAAGAAGTGTCAGAATAAAAACATTAACACCTTCAGGATTGGTTGGAATTATCTGAGATAAAGTTATTCTTTTCCTGTCTTTCTTAGTCTTATCCATCTTAACTCCGAATTACTTAAGTGCATTTACATATTCTTTGAAGAGGCGTCCTCTCTCTTCATAATTGTTGAACATACCCCAGCTTGCGCAGGCCGGTGATAATAATACAATGTCACCCTCCTTAGCCAAAGATGCGCATATATCAACACATTCTTTTAAGTCTTTAGCTCTTTTAATATTGGTAAATCCATGTTTTCTTGCACAAATCTCAATATTATCTGCTGTCTGGCCGATAAGTACGAGTGCCTTAACCTTATCGCCAAAACTTTCTATCCACTCATCATAAGTGCTGTGCTTATCATAACCGCCGCCAATAAGAATTGTAGGTCTTGGCATAGCCTGAATCGCCTTAATTGCTGCATCCGGGTTTGTCCCCTTGGAATCGTTATAATAATCAACACCCTTTAATGTTCTTACATATTCAATTCTGTGCTCTACTGCTGTGAACGTCTTAACTGACTTAACAATTGAATCAAGATCCACACCGTAAGAATATGTCATAGCCATTGCAGCCATAATATTCTCAGCATTATGAATACCAAGAAGCTTGGCCTCGCTCATTTCAAGCACCTTTTTATTCACACCATTCTCAGCAAGGTAAATAATACCATTGTCATAGAAGAAACCATTTGAAAGTACATTCTTTGATGAGAACCATACCACCTGAGCCTTTACACTCTCGCCAAACTTTCTTAATTCCTCATCATCATAATTTAAAATCACATAATCCTTCGGTCCCTGATTCTTGCATATAGCCTCTTTGCAGGCAATATATGTAGCCATGTCACCATGTCTGTCAAGGTGATCCGGTGTAATATTTAATATGGCACTAACCTGTGGATGGAATGTATCAATTGTCTCTAACTGGAAAGAACTGATTTCAGCCACGGTAATGTCATCCGGCCTTGTATCAAGCGCAATATCCGTATAAGGAAAACCGATATTACCAACAACATAGGCTTTTCCATAGAAATCCTTAATGATATGTCCGGTTAATGATGTGGTAGTTGTCTTACCATTTGTACCCGTAATTGCAATGATATCGCCACGGCTTACAAGGGACGCCAGCTCAATTTCACCAATAATCTGTACATTATGCTTCTTAAGAATCGGCGCAATACCACGGTTAATCGGAACACCCGGTGACAAAACTGCCATATCAAGCTCATCCATCTCATCCTCGTCAATCTGACCGATGATAACGGTAGCCTTAAAATCCACCTTCTGTCTTAATTCATCTTTATTTAATTCTCTGTTTCCATCAAATAACTTAACATTGGCCTTAAGCTCTGCAAGCAGCTTAACTGCCGCAATACCGCTCACGCCTGCACCAACAACAAGTACATTCTTATCTCTGAAATTCATACACATTCACTCCCTTTCCTGAAATTTTATAATCCCAACAAAGCAAAGAAACACATAATAGTTGTAAATATTGCAAACAGTGCAACAACTCTGGTTTCCTTCATTCCGCCCTTTTCAAAATGATGATGAATCGGCGCCATACGGAATAATCTCTTACCATGAGTAAGTTTAAAATAACTAACCTGCAACATTACGCTCACAACCTCTGCCAGATAAACAAAGGCAATTATGATAATGTACAAAGGAAGATTTGCTATATAGCATACACCAACAACGAATGCGCCAATAGCCAGTGAACCTGTATCTCCCATAAATACCGAAGCCGGATAAGCATTATATAATAAGAATCCAAGAAGCGCACCAAGCATTGCACCAATACAAGGATCCACTTCAATTCCCAGAGTATTTGTAGCAATAAGCAGGAAAATACAAATTGGAATAGTTACAACTGACAGAAGTCCGTCAAGGCCGTCAGTAAAGTTCGCACCATTATTTGTTCCCACAATAACAATATATGCCAGCGGATAAGCAAGCCATCCTATATTCCACATATAACCGTTTGTAAATGGAATACGAAGCGCGAAAGTAATATCAGTTGCAAACTGCATATATGCAATAAAAGCTGTAGCAAGCACAAACTGCAAAAGCATCTTCTGCCATGCCTTAAGTCCGTCTGATTTACGGAATACAACCTTTATTGAGTCATCAATAAAACCAATAAGTCCAAATCCCAAAGTCAAGAGGTTTACAGGAATAATCTCCGGATAATCCCTGAAGAAAAATACTCCCGTAAGGGCAAAAGCCCCGAGTATCATTAATCCGCCCATAGTCGGGGTTCCTGTTTTAACAAGATGAGTTTCCGGTCCATCAGTTCTTACGGTTTGTCTTACCTTTAATCTCTTAAGGAATACCATTACTCCCGGACCGATAATTACTGAAATCACAAAAGAAATCAGTGTGGCCATTACGCCTGCTTTACTCATTTGTAGTCTCCTCCTCTATTTCAGCACCTTCCTGGATGTAAAGAGTCTCTGCATCCTCAATCGGGAATCCCGTCTCCGGATCAACCCAGGCGCCTGTTTCAGGATCTATAGCATATCCTGTAGATTCATCAATCTGCATTTCAACACTGTTGATTAATACTGTTTCACTTTCCTGTGGCTTATAAATATTTGCATTATATAAACCAAGTTCCTGTAATTCAGCCTTTTCTTCCTCTGTTAATTCCTCTGTCATGAATACATTAAGGTATGGAAGAACCTCTGTAAAAATATCCTTGCAGATACCTGCAGCCTTACCTGTACCTTCGCTCTGTACCGGCAGGTTCGGGGTATCAATAACAACATAAACAAGATATTTCGGATCTTCAGTTGGCGCAAATCCCATAAATGAACAAACTCTGTTCGGGCTGGTTCTGTCTCTTACCTGAGCAGTACCTGTCTTACCACCTATTGAATAACCATAGGCCTTTGCTCTCTTACCTGTACCATATTCTACAACGCCCTTGCAGTATTCAATAATTCTCTCAGATGTTGAATTGGATATTGTCTGTCTGAGCATCTTAGGCTCGATGTTCTCAACAACCGCACCATCCGAATTAATAATCTTTGAAACCATTCTTGGCTGATAATAATATCCGCCATTAACCAGTGAACAGAAAGCACTGGCCATCTGAATCATTGTTACGTTAAAGCCCTGTCCGAATGCACAGGTATCAAGTTCTGTAGGTCCCATTGTCGCCTGATTAAATACCAGCGATTCGGTAAAAGCCTCGCCCGTCAAATCTATATTTGTCTTCTGACCAAAGTTAAATGTACCAAAGTAATTAAGGTAATTCTCTTTACCAATAATTCTACCCATCTTAACCAAAGCCACGTTACATGACCATGCAACTGAATCCGCTACGTTAAAATGACCGGCGTGACCACATCTTATCTTCGCACCACCACCTGTAGCAATCTCACCTACGCAGTCGAATTCTTCTTTTCCAGATAAAGTACCGCTGTCAAGTCCGATTGCAACTGTGAAAGGCTTTGCAACAGAACCCGGCTCATATGTACTTGTTACGCAGAAGTTACTCCATAAAGTAGCAAGCGCATTGGTTTTAACAGATGAGTAGATACCATTTGAATCCTGCTCACCCGGAAGAGTTACTACGGTCGCAACCGGAGCCGGCCCAAATCCCTGGTCTTCTGACTCTTCTCCCTCTTCGCCTTCCTCTTCAGGTTCATCTTCATCTTCTGTCTTAATATCTTCATTAACAGGCTCATTCACATCTTCGCTCTGCGCATTAAGTGATACGCCTGCTGCAATTCTCGCCTCTTCCAAGGCTTCATCCTGCATCTTCTGCAGTTCTTCAAGTGTAAAATACTCGTACGGATCCTTGGCATCATTTAAGTCGAATCCCGGCGCACTTGCCATTGCAAGCACCGCACCTGTATCAACTTCCATTACGATACATCCGATATTATGAGCACCACCCTCGCCTTCTCTGTAATTATTGGCATATTCATCGTAGAAGGCGTTGATTTTTTCCTCCACAATTCTCTGAACATTACTGTCCAAAGTAAGCACAACCGTATTACCATCAACTGCCGGCACAATATTTCTTTCCTGATTTAAGTCATAGTTGTAATAACCAAACTCTCTTCCGTCCGTACCATTAAGGTAATCGTTGTAATACTGCTCAATACCGTAACTACCCTTGTTACCAGGCTCTGTAAAGCCGATAACATCAGCTGCAAGGCTGCCATTCGGATAATATCTTACATATTCTTCCTCAAAACTTACGCCGTAAATATTGTCAAACTTTGTAGTAACATCTGAAGATACATCGTTGGCAAAAGCCTCGCCCTTGGCCTCATTGAAAGCATCCATCTTCTCATAGCTCTGTCTCTTTGCAAATACTAAATATCTGGATCTCTCGCCTTCAGGCTTACTTATTTCACTGATGATGAAATTACGAAGTTCTTCCTTGGTAGTAAGTCTTCCGCTGTCATCAGCAGTCATATCTTTACCAAAATAATTCCACAGCGCATCAACAGTATTGCTTGCATACTGGCCGTTAAAGCCTTCCACGTCTGCGGCTCTGTCTGAATAATAGCCGATAATGGAAGTATCAATTATGATATTGTATACCTTCTGGGAATATGCTAAGGTTGTACCCTTGGCATCAACGATATCTCCTCTTTGATAAGGAAGAGTGGTTCCTGAGTATGAAAGCTGGGATAAAACCGTTCTCTTATACTCCTCACCTTTATCGATATTAAGAAATATAACCCTTGCGATGGCGATGCCGAAAAGCAGGATTACTATAACATAGAAAAGAAAAACTCTAAGCCTGGCAGTTCTGACGATTTTCACAGGTTTTGGCTGCGCCTTCGCTTTCGCTTTCTCGTCTTTTACCAGGCTTATATCTTCTAATATTTGTTCTTTAAAATAATTTATTATTGCATTAATAACATTCATTTAAAAACCTATTCGATTATACTGTATTGCTGAACATAATCATTAAAAGAGCTTTCATATGTCATAATCTGTCCTTCAACCGGATAGTGCATTCCGAGTTCTTCGATGGCAACTCTCTTAATTTCGTCCAGATCTAAGTTGTTAACTATTCTCTGATATTCTTTATCGTTTTCTATTTTACTACTATTGTACTCAGATTCCAAGTTAGAAATCTTATTAAGATTAGCTTTTGCCTGAGTAGCAAGGTTAATATAGTTAACAACTACGCCAATACAAAGTATAAAAGCGGCACATAAAATAATTATATCAATAATATTGAAATTATTTTTTCTCTTGGTTTTTGCGTTTTCAGGGAAGAGTTCCTCGTTTTCCTTCTCTCTTCTCTTTCTTGCTGTGCTCTCATAATTATATACAGGAGCATCTTCATGAGATCTGCTTAAAATTCTTTTCTCAAGTTCTCTTCTTACCATATATTCATTTCTTGTTTCTACTCTGTCCATTCTATTCTCCCCTCTCCCATATTCTCAGTTTTGCTGAGTGGGCTCTGTTGTTATTCTCAAGTTCTTCTTCTGAAGAAGTAATAGGTTTTCTTGTAATCATCTTCCCTGTTGGCTTTTTGCCACATACACAGACCGGAAATTCCGGTGGGCATGTACAAGGATTTTCTTCTGTTTTCATTATATTTTTAACTATCCTGTCCTCTAATGAGTGGAAAGTTATTACACATATTCTTCCGCCTGGTTTAAGGCTTAACATCATGTCTCTTAAGCTGTCTCTGAGTACTCCGAGCTCGTTATTGCATTCAATTCTGATTGCCTGATAGGTTCTCTTTGATGGATGAGTTTTCTCTCTCATCTTTGCCGGCATAGCTGATCTTATGATGTCATTAAGTTCGAATGTTGTTTCAATTGGCTTTTCTGCTCTTTTTGAAACTATTCTTCTTGCTATGCTTCTGGCACATTTTTCTTCGCCATACTCTTTGATTATTCTGTAGAGTTCTTCTTCTGAGTAGTTATTAACTATGTCGCTTGCACTTAATGAACTTCTCTGGTCCATTCTCATATCCAGTGGTGCATCGTAGTTATAACTGAATCCTCTGTCCTTGTTATCAAGCTGATAACTGCTTACTCCTAAATCTAAGAGTATTCCGTCAGGATGTTCACATCCCGACTCTTTAAGAATTTCTAAACATTGAGAATAATTTCGATTATAAATCTGAAGATCAGGCCTATCATTTTTCTCCTCCAAAATTTTATTTAATCTCTTTGTGGCTGCTTCTATTGCTTCTGCATCCTGGTCAATGCCAATCAGCGTTCCGCCACTTCCAAGCCTTTTAATAATCTCTGAACTGTGTCCTGCGCCTCCTAAGGTACAGTCTACATATATTCCGTTTTCTTTTATATTAAGTCCGTCTATTGTTTCATTAAGTAAAACGGATGTATGTTTGAATTCCATCTTTTATTCTCTATAAATCAACTTCTTCTGCGGCTTCTGAGTAATCACACTCGCTTGCTTCGTTATACTTATCTACTGACCATACTTCTATGTAATCAGCCTGGCCTACGAATAAGATTTCCTTAGTGAGATCAGCGTGTGCTCTTAAGTTCTGAGGAATTGTTATTCTGTCCTGTCCGTCTACCTCAACTTCCATTGCTGAACCTAAGAGAAGTCTCTTAACGATTCTTGCGCTCTTGCTTGTAATCTTAAGCGCTGCAAGTTTGCCTTCCATAATTTCCCATTTATCTTTTGGATAAATAAGAAGGTTGTTGTCAAATCCCTTGGTCACGATAAACGAATTATCCATGGCTTCACGGAATTTAACCGGGAAGATAACTCTTCCTTTGGCATCCATATTGTTTTTGTATTCTCCTGAGAAGCCCATTTGAGTACCAAGTTCAATCCTTTCTAAAAGCTCACATCATTAATATCGGCTTGTTTGCCTTAAAAAGTAACCACTAACTTATCACTAACTCACCACTTAGTCGCCACCTGTTTTTAAGTATAGGGCATTTACCCTGTAATTTCAAGTGTTTTTTGGCATTTTTTTTGATTTTTTCAAGGTTTTTTGCAATAAAAAAACAGGCCCTTAAGCCTGTTTTAATATTTCCACAATATATTGGGTTTTATACGTTAAATCTAAACAATATAACGTCTCCGTCCTTAACTACGTAGTCCTTTCCTTCAAGTCCTACAAGACCTTTTTCCTTGGCTGCCGCAATGCTTCCAAGTTCAATCAACTTATCATAAGGAACAACTTCTGCCTTGATAAATCCTCTCTCAAAATCAGTATGTATCTTACCTGCTGCCTGTGGAGCCTTTGTACCCTTTGTTATGGTCCATGCCCTGCATTCATCCTCTCCAGCTGTAAGGAAGCTTATAAGACCAAGAAGGCTGTAACTTTCAGTAACCAATTTATCAAGTCCTGATGACTTAACTCCAAGAGCATCTAAGTACTCCTGCTTCTCCTCATCAGAAAGTTCAGCAAGTTCCTGCTCTATCTGAGCACAGATAACCAGAGCACCCGAGCCTTCATTCTTTGCTATCTCTCTAACCTTTGCAACGTAAGCATTGCCATTTCCGTCGTCAGCCAGGTCATCCTCTGCCACGTTGGCTGCATAGATGGTAGGCTTTGCAGTCAAAAGGTTATATCCCTTAAATGCAGTCTGTAAATCTTCATCTTCAGGAACTTCGAAGGTTCTGGCCATTTTGCCATCCTCGAGATGAGCCTTAAGATTCTTAATCATCTCCTCTTCCTTGGCTGCAGCCTTATCCATTCTTGCGATCTTGGCAACCTTGGCATTTCTTCTTTCAAGAATCTCCAGATCAGAGAAAATCAGCTCTAAGTTAATTGTCTCAATATCCCTTTCAGGGTCAACCGAACCTTCTACATGGATAATATTCTCATCTTCAAAGCATCTTACCACATGTACAATTGCATCAACTTCCCTGATATTACCAAGGAACTGATTACCAAGTCCTTCACCCTTGCTTGCACCCTTAACAAGACCGGCAATATCCACGAATTCAATAACAGCCGGTGTAACTTTCTTCGTATTATATAACTCACCAAGCTTCACAATTCTCTCATCCGGTACACTAACAATACCAATATTCGGGTCAATTGTACAAAACGGATAATTGGCTGATTCCGCTCCCGCCTTAGTCAGTGAATTAAATAATGTTGATTTACCTACATTCGGCAATCCTACGATTCCTAATTTCATATTTTTCTCTAAACTCCTTATTCAAAGTGCATCAAAATGCCCTATACAACTTTGCCATTATAACATCATAACCTTATTTTCTCAACAACCTGTTATAACTTTCTCTTCTATTAATATATATTTTCTAGTATAATTTAATATAGTCGAAGGAGTATTATCTTTTGGTTTTGTGAAAGGGATGTTACTATGAAAAACATGAAATTACGTAATAAGCTTACACTTGGTGTTTTTATAACTGTAGCTTTGGGTATGTTGCTTCTGTATTTCACAGCAAATACTACCATTAAGAACATGATACAGGATTCTGAGAACACCAATCATAACAATGTTTTATCGGCTCAGGCGAGCTTGATAAACCAGTATGTTAATGAGCAGGAGAATCTTCTGGAACAGTACAGCCATGAGCCTATCTTCGTTGATTTGCTCAAAGATCCGGAGAATCCGGAGTTACTTGCGGCTGCACAGAAATATACTGAGGATTATTATTCAACCCTGCCTAACTGGGAAGGTATCTATATTGGTGAATGGGCAACCACCCACTGCCTCGTACATAGTGATAAACAGTATGTAGGCGCTATATTCAGAAAAGACCCTAATGCCGTTAAGGCTCTTCAGGATGCTATGCTGGCAAATAACGGTCTTTATGATACAGGTATTATCATTTCACCTGCATCACAGACTTTAATTCTTTCAATGTACTGCCCTGTTTATGACGGCGGTTCTATCGTAGGCTATGTTGGCGGCGGTACATATGTTGAAGATCTCGAAAGAGCCCTCAATGAATTAAGAAGCGACGAGGACACATCAACATATTTCATGGTTAATACCGAGACAAACCATTATATCTTTGCAGATGACAGTTCACTTATCGCAACCGAAATTGAGGACGAAATGCTCCTTGAAATTATGGAAAAGGTTAAAGCAGGCGAAGAAAGCGGCGAACTTTCATTCACAAACGATGCAGGCAAGCAGATTGCAAACTTCAGAGCAATCCCTGAGCACAACTGGGTTATCATATCTTACGACAGCCAGAAGAACATCTTCGGCTCAGCAAACCGTACAATGCGTGTCCTTGCCATCATATGCATCGCATTTGTCGTTGTTATCTGTACCCTTTGCTTTATCCTAATCACAATCAACACCAAACCTCTTAAATATATTGAAGAAGCAATTATCAGTTTAAGCAATTTAAGAATCGAAAAAAGCGCTAAGCTTAAACCTTGGACAGGTAAAAGAAGTGAGATTGGCAAAATCGCAACTGCCCTTAACCTTCTCCACGATTCACTCAGCGACATCGTAAATACTTTATCAACATGCTCATCTTCATTAAGCGATTCATCTGTAGCTATGCAGAATTCTTCTAAGATACTCAATACCTGCGTTACAGAGAATACTGAGGCTGCCAGCGCTTATGCAGAGCATGCAGAGTCCATAAATAATGCTGTAAGCCATGTTGAATCACAGATAAGCGAGATTACCAATGTCGTAGCCGATGTTGAGAATCGTATTAAAGAAGGTAACAATTACAGTAATGAGTTACTCGATAAAGTTCAGAAGATGCAGGAACTTACAAATTCTACTATGGCCGCAACAAGCGAGCAGATTGCCGAGAATCAGAAATCTATTGAAGAATCAATCCAGAAACTTCAGACACTTATGCGAATCGATGAGATGGCACAAAGAATTCTGGAGATTACAGAACAGACTGACCTCTTATCATTAAATGCTTCTATCGAGGCTGCCCGTGCAGGTGAAGCCGGACGTGGTTTCGCAGTTGTTGCAAGTGAAATCGGTAACCTTGCCAAGAGTTCTTCAGAAACTGCTACCCAGATTCAGCAGCTTTGTAATGAAACCAGAAATAATATCGTGGAAGTTCAGAACTGCTTCGACCAGATCATCGCCTTCCTTCAGAACGATGTTCAGCACCAGTTTGAAGATTTCGCCAAATCTACAGAAGACTACTACTCTTCTGTTACAGATTTAAGAAATATCATCTCTGAGATGTCAGATTCATCAGAGACCTTTGCTGCTATTGTAAAACATATCGATATGCAGATTAGACAGGTATCAGATGTTCCCGGTGACAAGACTGTCGACAGCAGCATTGTAATCGACAAGGCTAACCAGACAGCCGAAACAACCGCTGATATGATTGCAATGGTTAATCAAAATAAAGAAAATGCTAATGCAATTAAAGAGATTGTTGAGAAATTCTCATAATCGTTGTTTTGCAAAGAACTTTGCATTTAACGATTACAAGTCCAAATATATAAATAAAGCCATGGCCTTTGATATGTACCCTCTTTACTGGACAAACCAGTAAGGAGGGTACATATCATCTCTATGAAGCCGTTACCACTTAATAATATACCACATTTGTATTATAAAAGGACTCGCATTGCGAGCCCTCTATATGCTTAGTTATTATACTTTGTGTAAAACCATTTATGACCACATTTTCTACATTTGTATGTATAAACTGTTGAGTCTCCAGTACCGTATACTACTTCTTTATATTCCTTCACTGATGTTGTAATATCCTCAGAACCGCACTCAGGACATTTATCGGTTCCACCAAAGCATCCTCCACCTGAAACAGCCTCAAGCTGCTCGTCAGTAAGCTCAATTCCTTCAGCCTTAGCAAGGTTTAAGAGTTCCTCTGAACTCTTGCAGGCTTCTACCTTCTTAATTTGCTCCTCTGTTAATCCCTTTAATAATTCTTTTCTCATATATAAGCCTCCAATTAATCCCACAACCATTCATTACCGCAATCATTGCATCTCCATTTATAATCATATCCCTTAGTTATCACATTTAATACTGTCTGATACATTTCGCAGTTCAGTGAGCCACACTTATTGCATCTTACAGGGTCTGCTTTCTCTCCACAACCACCTGATACAGCTGCAAGCTGCTCTTCATTAAGTTCTATACCTTCAGCCTTGGCAAGTTCCAAGATTTCTTCCGCACTCTTGCATCTTGCAAACTTATTAATCTGCGCGTCAGTTAACCCCTTTAATAATTCCAATCTCATAGTTTTGCCCTCCTCACTTATTTGCTATCCCATTTTTATACGATTAATCTTTCACACATATATACGCTATTATATCATAAAATACCACATTTTCGTATTTTTTCCATATATTTGTCATTTAAGGAAAATATATTAATAAAGTTCCCCCGCACTCTTAAAAAGCATAACCGAAGCTATTATCTGTAACACACCTTTAGCTATTACCGGAATATTGAATGTCAAACCAAAAATACCATATAATAATTCGCCGCCCGGTATTGCAGTAAAGAGATCCTGGCTAAACAAAAAGATTATTGACCCAATAAAGAAAAAAGCAACCGGTGAAGCAACTGCATCAATAATCTGCATAACTGCTGTGGTAATAGCCATACCTTTTGCCTTACGACCTTCTTTATATTTTTTCCTAATATTTAAACTTAAAACCAGAATAATAACTCTAAAAACAGGAAAAGCCAGAATAATAATTGCAAGCGGTAAACCAATCAGTCCAAATATGAAACCAAGCATTTCATATTCATTTCCTGTCATCAGTGTAACGCCCATTGCAATAAAATACGCCACTGCCAAACCTAAATAAAATAACGACGTCACTGCAAAAATAATATTGATAATCGTTACAAACTTAACTCTTTTACTAACCTTCGTCTCCATCTCCCTTAATCCTCCTTAACCTACTTAGGCAAATTACCTTTCTTTATATTCTCCTTAATAATCGAATCAGTTAAATCAAATAGAATCTCCGACCCCATCTTTGTCTTTATATGCCTTTGATAAATCTTATCAGATGTAACTTCATGCTCTTTCCAGTCGCCCCCATTATTACTGTCATTTAAGATAAGAGGCTGCAGGTTATCCATTGCGTGAGCATATTTGGACTCTGCACTTTCGCAGTTCTCAAATTCATCAAAAAGAGCAATCAATTCTTCCTTTTGATCCTGAGGAAGCAGTGAGAAAATCCTCTCCTTCGCAGCATCCTCTCTTTCTTTCTGACTCTCTATCGCTTTCGAGTCATAAGCATAAGTATCTCCCGCATCAATCTCCACAATGTCGTGTATAAGACACATCAGCATAACCTTGGCTATATCGACTTCCTCATTGGAATATTCCCTAAGAAGATATGCCATTATCGCCATATGCCACGCATGCTCCGCGTCATTCTCATTTCTGCCATGATTCGTAAGATGCGTCTGCCTGAATATATTTTTCTCTTTATCTATCTCAAGTGCAAAATCAATCTGCCTTTTTAATCTCTCATCCATAAGTCTGTCTCCTCAAACACATATCGCCGCCAATATGGCCTTCAACATTATAAACCTATTATATAAAAAAACAAAGCCATGGCCTTTATAAACCATGGCTTTAGTTATTTTATTTGTATGTTTCAATTATTTATAATTATAATTACTTACCTTTAACTTTACCTTTAATCTGAACCTTTCCATTCTTCATTTCAACCTTGTCGCCAAGTTTGTCTTCATCTACAGGTTTGAAAATATCATCATCAATCTTCTTTCCCTGAACCTTATCTTCACCTGCCAGTGAACGTAAAACTTCCTGATCCATTTCATCATTTTTAATCTTGGCACCTGTCATTCTCTTATCGAATGTAGAAACGAATTTTCCTTCTTTCTTAGTCTGAATATCATTCATTACATCGCTATATGCGTTATCAATATCAAATAACTGTTTGAAATTTCTGTCATGATTAACTGCATTATCAATGAAAGAATTAACGGTACCTCTAGGTACATTGTCTGAGCCTTTATAATTCTTCTTAACCTTAAGTGATGCTAATGATGCATATTCAGCGATGATTTTTTTAGCATTGTCTTTTTGCTGTAATGTAGGATTCTTGGATTCACCAAAATCATCCCTTATCTGAAGGACTTCATTCTTAATCATTTCAAGTCTTCCGTCTACGGTTCCTTCCATAAGAGGCTGACTAACGCTAACACTTGAGTATGACTTATCCATAAACTCAGTTCTCATCCTGTCAATCATTTCACCGCCATGACCTTCAGTAATCTGAGATAAAATTCTAGGATTCTGTAACAGTAATTTAAAAGTATCCTGTTCAGCCAGTGCCTTAACCTTCTCATTAAACTGCTGATCGTCACATGGGCACTTAACATTAAGTGAACTCTTTTTATTTCTTTCACATTTAATCTTATTACGAAGAAGCAAAATCTCCGCCGCTGCAGTTGCAACGAATTCCGGATCATTTTTCTTTCCGTTTTTAAGCTGCTCCTGTAAACCTTCAATACGCTCTTTAACAGTAGGCATTAATCTTGCAATTGTCGGATCATAATCAAGAGCACCTGCAGGCTGTTTCATAAGATATTTCTTAAACATATCTTCAACCTTGCCACCATGACCAAATGTTACGGTAGCTGCACTCTCTGCCTTGGCAAGATATGCCGGATCTCTTTTAAATTCAGCAAGCCAGTTGGCAAAATGAGCGTTCTGCTTTAAAGTCATGATACGACCATCAATATCACTCTGAGTAATAAGCCCTCCTCTTCTTAATGTTGAAGGTTCATTTCTCTCTGCGCCTGCTATATCTCTTACAGCAATAATAGATGTAAGGAAATTATCAGGATATTCAGGATTACTCTTAAATGAATTAGGATTCCTGCCATATTCATTCTTTAAATAATCTACCCAGTGAAGCGCATCCTTAGAAGACTGAATATCCTTATATGCCTTTGTGTTAAGATATTCATTATAATCATGCTCGTTTTTGATGCCTTCATCCTTCTTCTCAGGCTTTTTCTCTTCTTTCTTTGCTTCTTTAGCCTTTGCTTCCTTAAGATCATCAGGGTTAAGTCCACACTTAAAAGCATCATCGATAATTTTAAGTCCTGCACTAAAACCGTTTTTATGATTACGCTCCAGTTTTTTATCGTTATTGATATCATCATAAATCATCTTGAAGTTGGTTATCTCTTCACCGTCCTCAAGAAAAGACTTAAATTCTGCTATATCTTTTAGTGCATCATTGACAGCATCAATTTCATCCTCTTCATTATATGCCGTAGAACGTATCTCCTGCACTGTCTTGACAGCTTTTGTAAACTTCTTTATTTGAGGAATCATAGCCGAAACTCTTTCCTTTTTTTTCTGAGTTTCCTCATTATAAAGTTTATTCTTGCTATCAACAATTTCCTGATATTCGTCGGCAATATAATTAAGGGCCAAAAGCATACTGTTTACCGTTTTACGATTATTGGTTCCAAAATTTATAAACGAATCCTTCTTGTCCTTTAAAGCCTGATATAAAGCTATATCAATAGTGTTATCATTATTAAGCTGTTCTACATCATTTTCATCAATTTCTTTCATAAGCGATTCCTCTTTTCTTTAAGATATTCAAATCTTAACACACATAAAACAACAAATGCGCAACACTATTTTCTTTGTGGTCCTTTAGCTTTTGCACCCTTTTTTTGAACAGGATTATTTTTGTTGAAATCATTGAGTTTCTTGTTATAGTCATCCTTTAATTTTCCAAGTTCTTTCAGGGAAGCAGTTGCTTCTTTACTGTCTTTGTCATTGATTGCAATAGAACCCTTAATATGCTCTTCTTTTTCCAGGAATTTTTTGTTTTCTTTCAGTTTGTTATAAAGATCAACATTTTCTTTACCAAATTTCTCAACAAGATATTTATTATAATCATCAGGCTTTAATTCTTCTTTCTTCTGTTTTAAAGCCTCTGCGTTTTTCTCAATTTTTACGTAAGCCTTTAATGTATTACGGTCAAATTTATCCTCAATATATGTGTAGAGATCGTTATATAAACCTTCATTCCACTTCTTTGCATTTTCCAAAGTCTCATTTTCCTGATCAATTCTTCTGTTTATATTATCGATTTCATTTTTATATGTGACATCAGGACTCTCATAACCTAATTTGTGATTGTAATAGGCAACAGCATTCTTAAATCTGTTCTGATAATCCTCTTTCTTAAACTCTTTGTCCAAAAGAGGCTTTGTTTCCTTAGCTATTTTATCAAGAATGCCGCTCTTTTCAATATCCTTAAGCATATCAGGAAGTTGACTTACGTCTTTTCCTTCAAATTTCTCAAATAATTCCTTAGGCACATTCTTGGCAATTTTGTTAACAATTTTATTAAACATTTCATGTTCTATCTTGTCATTATTCTTAGCTCCAAGGGCAAAAGCCGCGCCCAGTTTTTCAAAAGCCTTCTGGAATCTCTTATCAAGCAGCATTAAATCATAAACAGCCTCACATACAGTCTCTTTACTGATGTTTTTATTGCGTTTTTCAAGGGACTGCATTTTTCCGGCCTTCATCTCATCAATTGTACTCTTTGCCCCTTCCTTCTGAGCTTCATAGTATTTATTTACATTCATCCAGTCATAGAATGCATGTTTAGGATCAAGTGCCACTAGTTCCTTGAAAGTCTCATTTGTAATAATACTCTCAACCTCGGCTTTGATTTTGCCAGGTTTTGTCATAAGCAGAACATCCTGCTGTTTTTCAGGATTAACTGCAGCAAATCTGATATATTTGTCGACAACATAAGCCTGAGCATGCTGCTTTATGTCCAAATCCCTGTAAGGTAAATCCTTAAGACCATTTACAGGCTGTGATTTAGCAAGCCAGTCTTTTTTTTCAGCCATAACATTATCGTAATATTTATCAATATTAAAATATGGATTCTCTTTAAATGCATTTTTAAGATTACCTACAACTGTATTCTTTATGGCATTTGTCTTAAGCTCACTAACTGTATTTTCAGAACCATCCATAAGCTGATTGTAGAATTTATCAGCATCATGTTCCTTTGATTTCTTCATTTTATCCTGGATAAAATCATCGCCAAGATAAGGCTTGTCCATATTCTTTATCTCAAGTTCAGTCAAACGGGCTCCTGTTATCTTCCTGCAATTTTTCCTGATATTTCTGATTTCTGTAGTGAAGACACTGCCCATGGTTCTGCCTTCTTCAATAAGATCCTGCATGATTTTATATCTCTGGGCACTTTCTTTAGATCTGTGTCCCCTGAAAACAGGTCTATGGTCTGCTTCATACTTAACAGCCAGTTTGAGTAATTCATCAAACTGCTTGGTATAATCATCCATTTTAAGACCATTAGTTTCTCTGTTCTTATAATCTTCTCTGAGTTTCTTAATGGTTTTAAGAATCTTTAAATAGTCATCAGGTCCTTCTTTAGGTGAATTAGCGTCTTTATTGGCATTCTGATTCTTCTGTGCCTTTAAAAACTCACTTTCATACTTACCAAGTATTTCATCAAAATTATTAATTGCTTTTCCAAAATTATATGTATTAGCCAGGAAATCTTCCGTCATCTTAACTTCTTTTTGGGAAAGTTCGCTTTTTAATGTTGGGAAAATATATGGAGTTACATAGTTCACACATTTAATAAAGGTGTCTGTCTTCGTTTTATTATCATATAATTGATCAATTCTGTTAACTATTTTCTGAATACCATTTTTCTTTTGGAAATAATTCAGACATTCAATGGCATCTTTTTTAGCTTTCTCTATGTTTACCTCTGTTTGAGGAAATCCAACCGTAAGCGTTTCAAGAGCATTATTAAAAGCTCTAAGTGCATTATTCATTTCCAGAATTTCACTGTTTTTGTTTATTTTCAGAGCGGCATCATTTGCATCTACGACTTCAACAGTAAGAATCTGTGTGTCCTTAATAACATCCCTCTCATCAGGATCATCCGATTTAAATCCTGGTATTAAAGTAATATCATCTAATTCAACTTCTTTCATGGCTTTTCCTCCTGCTCTTAAAACATCACGATTATTACATCTATAATGCTAATATATAATAGTCAACAAAAGTGCAACACTTATCCCAAAAGATTTTTTAGTGTCTTCATTATTTCCGGAATATCATATGGTTTTGCCAGATGCCCATTCATTCCGACGCCAAAAGCTGTCTGTTTATCTTCTTCAAAAGCATTGGCGGTAACTGCAACAATCGGAATATTCGCCTTATCCTTATCATCAAGTGCACGAATCTGTCTTGTTGCTTCATAGCCGTCCATCTTCGGCATCTGAATATCCATCAAAATAATATCATAATATCCGGCTGATTCTTTCTTCACCTGGTCAACTGCTTCAGTACCGTCACCTGCAATATCCACCTCAAGTCCAACATTCTTAAGAATATTCTCGCAAAGAAGCTGATTCATCTGATTATCTTCAACAAGAAGTACTCTCTTTCCTGTAAAATCCGGCATCTCCTCTGCTTTATCTTCCGTTTTTTCTTTTGGTTCGCAGATTCTGCAAGGAAGTAAAACTGTGAACTCACTACCCTTGCCCTCTTCTGACTTAACTGATATTTCTCCGCCCATCATCTCAATGATATTCTTGGCAATTGCCATACCAAGGCCTGTACCCTGAATACCACTTACGGTACTGGTCTTCTCACGTGAGAAAGCATCAAAAATCGTCTTTTGGAACTCTTCACTCATACCGATTCCGGTATCCTTTATGAGGAATTCATATTTTGCCATTTCAGGCTCATCAGCTTCTTTCTCACTAAGTAAAAAGCTGATTGTACCACCTGACGGCGTAAACTTAACTGCATTTGATAAAATATTAAGAAGTACCTGCTTAAGCCTTAACTTATCAGTTACCACATCCTCATTTTTCAGATTTGTGGTATCAACCACCAATTTAAGTTCCTTGGATTCAATGCTCGAATGAATGATTGTCTGTAAATCATTAATCACATCCGGCAGGTGAACCTCTGCTTCTTTAATGGTTATATTTCCGCTTTCAATACTGCTCATGTCAAGTACGTCATTGATTAGGGATAAAAGATGATGACTTGAGACGGAGATTTTGCCCAGGTAATCCTGGACCTTTTCTTTGTCATCAATGTTGGAAGTAGCCAGACCTGTAAATCCAACAATGGCATTCATCGGTGTACGAATGTCATGGGACATGTTATTAAGGAAAGTTGTCTTGGCGCGGTTGGCGCTCTCTGCTGCGATAACTGCATCTGACAGGGCCTTCTGACTATCGGCAAGTTCCTTATTCTTAACCTCAAGGTCTCGTCTGGATTTCTCTTTTTCCTCAACTTCCTTCCTGGTTCTGCGGCTATCCCTCACAAGCAGGAAAACAATTATGACTGCAATTATGATAATAACTGCACTCACAATAGCCATATGATCGAGGGCAAAATCCCAGACTCCGTAAGAATAAAGTCCCCCTGTATATCTGCTGGAAATACTCTGTGCGTAGCCATCGCCAAGCACATTGATTCCGCGGTTTAATAATTTTAAGAGTCCTTCGTTACCAATCTTTACACCGAAGCATCTGTCATCGTTGAAATTTGTCAGATAAAGATTTAAGTCCGCATATTTACGGTTACGAAGAATTTCATTAGCCCTTAGACCGTTTAGGGTTGCGCACTCTGCCTTCCCCGAAAGTACCGCTGAAAGGCATTCTTCAGTGGATGGATAAAAAGTAATCTCAGCATCAGGATAATTGGTACTTACAAAATAATACTGCATTTTGTTATTCTCATTTACCGCAAAATGCTTCGTGGTATTTTCATCAAACTCACCTTTGTATACGAGCTCAGAAGCGGATGAAGACACAGGATTGGTAAGATATATACCGCTTTCTTCTGAATTATACAGTCCTCCACCAACAGGAAAAGCCGCATCAATCTCTCCCGAAGAAACTGCGGCTATCATTTCATCATAATTGGCATAACCCTTATAGTTAACCGTCATATTCTGCATTCCAAGATTATTTATAATAGACGGAACCATATCCTTAACGATACCTGTCACCTCTCCCTTACTGTCTGTGTCGCTGTAAGGAAGATAATTCTCAAGATATCCGATATTAAGGGTGTCATGCTCACTCATCCATTCTCTCTCAGCCTGTGTAAAAGCCCTGGCTGTAACACTGACAGAATAATATTTGGTTCTGAGTGAATTTATAAAATTAGGCTCTTCTGCTGCAAGTGATGCCTGCGCATTGTTAAGTTCCGAAAGCAGGTCTTTTCTCTTAATATTCACGCAAAGATAATAATCAGAAGTTCCAAATACCGTAAGAACCTCCGAGTGCTCTCTTCCGTGTGCACCATCACTTTCTGCTGCCAGAATGTCCACTTCTTTTAAATCAAAAGCATCGAATAACTGAGTATAATCTGAATATGTAACAACTTCCGCACGGACACCATGCTCATCGAGGTAATTGTTTAAAACGCCAACCATTGCGCTGTCTAAGACGCCGATTTTGCACCCGTTTAAAGTAGACGGCTCTGCCGTAATATTAGTAGCATCATCATGCTTAACAAGGTAATATGACTCAACGCCCATTACTTCATTAGGGTATCCTATTATGGCTGCCCTGTCATCTCTGTACGCAAGACCTGCAAGCAGATCTATCTCGCCATCTAGAAGCATCTGATAAAGCTCACCATAATCACCATATACATATTCATATTCCCAGCCGGTATATTCAGATAACTTACGATAATACTCATAGGCATATCCACTCTTGGCCACGCCTTCCTTGGCCCCCTCCTGGAAAACCTCATTCTCGTAATATCCAACCCTTACTACCTTAGGCTCATTATCAGCTTTTGCAACCACACAAAAACACAAAGCCACAAGCAAAAGCCCACAGACCCCCAGAATTAGCCTGCGTATTGAAAATCTGTTATGCTTATCTATTATTTGCATCATCAAATCCCCCCAGGGTTTTTCACAAAAAGAATAATCCACTTAATCTATAATTCATTAAATCCCTACCTTATATTTTCAACTATTTTATGCAGTATTTCAAGCAAAAAAAATAGAAAAACCAGGCCTCAGCCTGGTTTTTATTACTAAAGTTTCTCAAGAATCTTATTCGCATTCCTGATCTGCCAGAAGAAACATATATAATATACAACCGCACCGCCTAAGAAAGGAATGGTTATGGAATAAAACATATCCCAGTAAGCAGTCGGTGCAATGTCTGAAACCTTGCTGCCAATCCATATGACCAGAAATACGATTCCGACAGTCACAACATACTGCCCAATAAATACCAGAAGAAACGGGAATTTACGAAGGTAATAATGCACCGAAAGGATTAATGTTATCAGCACCGAAAAACCGAGTACGGTAAAAATATTCTCCGTATAATACCTGTCCGTAAAACCGGCAATCTTCTCAAAAAGCAATTTCCCACAGGTTATAACGGTAAAGCAAATGCAAACAATCGGTATGAAATTTTTGGCATTTATCAGTTTCATTTCGCCTTCCTCCGCTGCAGTTTATTAAGCCTTTCATAAAACTCATTTTTATAACTTCTGTTCATCACAAGCTTCTCATCGTTTTTAAGGAAGATAATAACCCTCATATTGATATCACCCTGAAGTTTCTTGATCTTGTATATGTTCACAATAGCCGACTTGCTGATTCTCGCAAAACCGATGTTTGAATACTCCTCAAGGATGTCCCTTAAGGCCTCCTTTATCTCAACACACATATCCTTGGTATATGCGAAAGTCTTCCTGTCCACAGTCTCGATATAGAATATATCCGTAAGTGCTATGGTGACCTTCTTATCATCATAGGTGCCCTCGATATAACGAAGGGTATCCCTTAGTCTGTCCAGAACTGCATTGGTCTCTTCATCCATTGTGTCGTAATGCAGTTCCAGATAATTCTCTTCCAGATTTTCCTCTTTTGTCTTAATAAGTTTCATGTAAATCCCTTATAAAATAAACATAATACACAGTAATATATATGACAGTTTAACATTTCTGTTTGTCAGAAGGTATGCACTACCAAATACAAAACCTCCGATTGCAGTATAAATACCTGCAAAAAGTGAACCCTTTGATGCCCAGTGTCCAAGTCCCCATGTAAGAGCTACGAGAATTCCACCAAATGGAATCTTGTTATTGTTGAACCACTTCTCGAATGCCATCTGTCCAAATATTATTATAAGCAAAACCAGCATAACTTCAAAGAGATAATAAATATACTGGAATACAAAAAGTAATGCTCCTCTGCTGTGAAACTCTGCCAGAACCTTGCTTCCGTTCCAGTCGATCCATGTTGAGATGAGGCAAAGTACTGCGCCTGCAACAATGAGAATCCACTGCCAAACCTTGATTTTGTTCACCTTATCAAATATAGGAGCCTTCTTAACATTCTCTATAATATCAAGACCTGATTTCTTCTTACACTCTTTAACAACCAGCCATGCTCCGAATCCCCATGCAGCACATGTTACAACCCAGTGTACTATCATCTGCCATGTGTTAAAATCATTGACGCCTCTCTGATAAAGAAGTGGCTCAATCATAAATCCCCAGAGAAGTTCAAATCCGATTACTCCGAAAATCTCAAGACCGTAACCCAGGAATCTGAAGCCTTCCATGAATCTGTTTGTTTTCTTCTCGTTTGTTCTCTTTTCGCTTGTTTTGATTTCGTTTGTTTTTTTCATTTTTAAAGTTTCCTTTCGTGTGCGTTTTTCTTTGTTGAACTCACAATATCTCAAAAGGAAACCTTAAACAATAAAACCTGTGCTAAGTTGCAACATAGCATGTCTAAGTTGCAATTTGCACAGGAATATATCAGATATATAACTGCAAGAAGCAGTGAACCCATCTATTTTCCTTAGCTGAAACGGGCTATAGTATCAAGAATAAGAATCAAAGTACAAAACAGTGATGGAAGTAATCCCAAAATGTTTAATACAAGTCCGATATAAGCCTTCGGAAGTCCCTTATCCTTCATGATTGTCTTAATTGCAATAACGATTCCGGCAATTGCAATAAGTGGAAGTATTCCAATAATAAAAATAATTCTGTTTAAAACAAAGTAAACGAATATTCCACCAAGACTTCCAAGTAAAGAAATAAGTCCAAGTTCTAATGCAAGTTTTGCATCCTTTACTGTCTCCAAAACCTGATTCGGAACCGGATCTCCAAAATCCTGGCCGTTAACCATCTGGCCTTCTTCTACGTTGTTAAAACCGTTGTTTTCATAATCTGTGTTCATTTTATCCTCCTGTTTTCCACAAATCTTCTTATGAATTTATTTATATACAAAGCACTAAGGCAGCATACCTTTTAGCTTGTTATATATTACATCCTCATCATCCTTACCATTTAAGCAGTATGTGCCAAGTTGAGTATTAGATGTTTCTGAATAAATGAAAAACTTAAGTCCAAGCACATTGGTATCGGTTAAATCTTCACCCGGCTGGTACTCCCACTGCTCTGTAACTATATCATTAGCATCTTCCAATACCTTGGCAACGGCTCTGGCATCAGATTCAGTATCAATGTAGAATGTATTAAAAGTATACTGATTACCAGGATTTAAATACACTTCACTATTTGGACATGAAGCCAGTGAAGGTTTTATCTTATCAAGGTAATAATCATAAATTGCACTACGATAACCATTTGAAATTTGATATCCAACAAGACTTGAATATCCATTGACTGAGTAAATATTGAATTGCAGATTCCTTGAATCAGACTCAAAAGTATAGATATATTCCTTATTCGCGCCTGACAGATCCTCCGACTTATGGATCAGGGTTGCTTCTTCAGGCACATTATCCTCAACATATTTCTTAATTTCGCTCTCGCTATGAGGTTTATTACATCCTGCCATTCCTGTTACCAGGCAAAGAATTGTAAATAAACTGATTACTGAAATGATTTTTTTTGATTTGCTCATAGATAATTCTCCATTTACCACAAATTTTCACACATATTGTATTATATCATAAAATGTGCTAAAGAACACCATTAAACAGTATAATTAAGCCTTTTCCCATTGTTGACACAAAGAAAACTCAATTATACAATTAATATACGTGTTAATCACTTATTTTTATTGGGAATTCAGGGAGATTTTATGAAAAAAACAGTTTTTTCTACGAAAAAAGAACGTAAATATATTATTTCTTTATATAACACCCGCAGTTTCTACGCCATGATTGCATCATTAGCCGTTATGGTCTGTTCAACCTACGCAATTGTGGGTGGCTTAATCAAATTAGTATTAGATGGCGAATCAATATTCCATCATTTTCGCTATTTTACCACTGACTCCAATCTTCTAACCTTAGTAGCCATCTGTATGATTGCTCCATATGCAATCGAAGGCTACAAAAAAAAGAGATTCAGCTGTCCTAAATGGGTTGCCCACTTCCTCTACTGCGGAACAACCTGCGTATCACTTGTCACATTTTTCACTCTCGGCTTTATCAGCTGGGCTGATCCGGAAATGGCCTTCTTTGGCTTTAATACATTCCTGCACATAATCTGCCCGATTCTCATTGTTGTTTCATTCTTTATGATAGAATCAGGCTACAAATATACGCTCAAAGACTGCTTCTTATGTATCATTCCAATATGCATATATGAACTTATATATCTTGTGGAAGTTGTTATTATTGGCGAAGCTAACGGTGGCTGGCCTGACCTTTACATGGTAGCCACCTACACCCCTTGGTGGTTCTCACTTCCTGCCATGACATTAATCGCCTTTGGCCTTGCCTGCCTTGTTGCTTTTATTAACAACAAGCTCTGCGATTACAGAAGAAAGAAACTTCTTTCAAATCTTTGGGATAAAAATGATTTCAATCCTGTAGAAATAAAAATTGAAATTTTCGGTCTTGGAAGATATATGGGCAAGCACAACCAGAACTCAACCCTCGAAATATCCATGGACATCATCGACCTGATCTCCGAAGAATACAACATAAGCAAAGAAGAACTAACCAAAGTCTACATCAAAGGCTTCCTCGACAGCCGCGCCGGCAAAGGCGACTAATTATGCCACTAGGGACGGGGTAAAGTGCATCAAAACACTCCAATCCTACACTACTTCCCCTTCTCTTCCCTAAGCTCCCTAATCAGCTTAGTCTTCGCCATAAGCTCAGCATTAAGATTCTTATTATATCTCTCAATTCCCTCAAGATGCTGCTGATGCGCTGTATCATCAGAGATTTCCAGAAGGTATCCTCTCTTACGCCTTCCATCATACAGGTCAGATATACGAACAAGATAGATGCTTCCATTGCGCCTGTAAGTATGGGTTGTGGACACATTATTCGCCTTAAAATCATCAATCCACTTTCCAATAACTTCCCTTAATTCATCATCCTCAATCTCCGAATCGGCATGGTTCCCGGCGAGTTTTGGAATAAATCTCTTAACCGCATCCGTTGAACTCAAATATTTCTTATTCAAATCCAATGACACATATCCAAAAGACCCCTCCTCCAAAATCGAACTGCTAACCAGAGAATCAACCTTATACAGCATGACTCTGTCCATGATGAGAAGGAATCCTATCTCGTCCACCAGGTCAGCCAGGGCCATCCACTCACCTTCCCTGGTCATGGACCGACAGCCAACATACGCGAATATGGAAAAAATCTGCATCACCGCGGCAATCC
>JAEEGJ010003532.1_pt1 | contig 59271 bp, 48 predicted proteins | sample 8958761 | NCBI WGS metagenome assembly JAEEGJ01 (sample SAMN16246546, study PRJNA631951) | gut metagenome | biome: gut microbiome; feature: rumen; material: RS-attached | host: Bos | place: Iran: Karaj | collected 2018-10 | reverse complement strand
TCTTTTTCCAAAAGTTCTCTGAGTGCCGTATTTGACGCCACTCCTCCCGCAATTGCAAGACAGTCCATGCCGTACTCCTTGCACGCTCTTATCGCATGCTCGGAAAGCACCTCAACAACGGCCTTCTGAAAAGAAGCTGCAACATCGTTTGCGTCAAGCTCCTGCCCCTGCATTTTGGCCTGATTAATATAATTGAGAACCGAAGACTTAAGTCCGCTGAAAGAAAAATCATAGTCCGCGCCCGCAATCTTAGCCTGCGGGAAAGTAAACGCATCGGAATTTCCCTCTTTTGCCGCCTTATCAATCTTGGGGCCGCCGGGATAGCCCAGACCTATAGCCCTAGCCACCTTATCAAAAGCTTCTCCTGCCGCATCGTCTCTGGTCTGACCGATAATTTCATACTCCCCGTAATCTCTTACGATAACAAGGTGCGAATGTCCTCCCGATACCACGAGGCACGCAAATGGAGGCTTTAAATCCTTATTTTCGATATAGTTTGCACATATATGTCCCTCGATATGATGAACGCCTATAAGAGGCTTTTTTTTCGCATATGCAATAGCCTTTGCTTCGGATACTCCAACCAAAAGAGCTCCCACAAGCCCGGGCCCGTAGGTAACCGCAACGGCATCTATATCATCAAGAGTAAGCTTCGCCTCGGAAAGAGCCGCACGCACGCATCCGTTTATCTTTTCAACATGCTTCCTTGAAGCAATTTCAGGCACAACTCCGCCGTAAACCGTGTGTAGCGCGATCTGAGAAGATATGATATTCGACAATACCTCTCTTCCGTTTCTAACAACCGCAGCCGCAGTCTCATCGCAGGAACTCTCAATCGCAAGAATAGTGACATCCCCAGCATCATCGCCGCCACTTCCGGCACTGCCATGAATCTCATTCCCGTTTTCTTTTATTGACATAAAGATGACGCCGTCATCCTCTACATTCTTGTTAATTTCCATATCTTACCTTTTCGCAGCTCACCTGCTGATATTATTTCCAAACTTTTTAAGCGCTTGTGCTTCCTTCATTCTGTTTGAACTTGTGAGGAAATTGTAGTCATCTTTGCTCGTGAGATTCTCAACATCGGCAGGAACCGACACATCTCCCGGATGGAAAAGAATCTCCATCTCATCTTTTCCTCTTTTCTCAAGGATATCTCCCGCACTCTTAAGGCACATCCTGACATTGTCGTAGAACATATGCCCCGAGAGCATTACTCCCATGAACAACTTATCCTCCAGGCCAAACTTTTTCAAAGCCTTCCTGTATTTAGCCTTGTTTCTCGCAACAAGCGTATTTAAGATCATCACTTTGACAAAATTAACTGCCTTTAATCCCTTTAACTTAAAAAGATTCCTTGCATAAACAGGTATCTCCTCATACGGGAATCTGATATACGAAACCTTAAAGTCATTGCTGCGTATAACATCCATGAGCGCATCAAAAATAACAGGAATCATGTGATAGTGCACATGCCCGTCAATCCTGAACTTTCCGCCGTTCATATATCCCTCGCACGCCCTAAGCTGCGCCTCGATTTCCCTTCTGATCTGTCTGTAATAGGCCCTTCTCAAAAAAGGAATATAGCTGACCGCAAGAAGCTTAATAAATCCGCAGTCAAAATTCCCCTTATCATTCGTAAGCATATCCGCTCTGTTCCCGATGATAGGCTTACCTTCAACAAAATTAAGATGCACGGTAACAAAGAGCTTCTCCTTTATATCGGAGATCTCTTCCATGCACTCTTTTAAATACGGACTGTTAGGCATAATACTTATGCCGTTCAACGCGCCCTTGTGATAACATTCTGCAATATGACGACTCTGTTCCGGAAAAAGACCGTAGTCGTCAGCATGATACTCTATCAAAAAACTTCCTCCTAATTATCATTCTGTTTTACCTGCCAGCCCAGAATTTTCCACCTTCCCTCTTCGTCCTGTCGAAGAATAAACTGGTAATAATTGGCTATCGTTCCCGTGCTCCCTTTCCTCAGTGAAAAAAGACATTCCACATTACACATCTTTTTTCCTGACACATTAAGGACCTCAGGCTCTGAATTCTGAACAATATAATTTGAGATCGAATAATCTCCTTTTTTTCTTTCCGCTACTTCATTCTTTATAGACTTTTTTAAATCACTCTGCCCCGCAAGCAGCTCATCATCCATTATCCCCTGCAAAACCTCAAGCATCTTATCCTGCTGCCCATCGGTGTACTCTTCCTTGTAAAGAACTTTCATGATATTCGCATAAAGATCGACCACTTTCCTGGGATTGGCAGGATAGTTTTTTTCAAGATTGGTAGTGGTAATCTCATCAACCGCCGTCAGATTGTACTGCTCTTCTCCGGGATCTTTTTTGGTCCCCACGAACATAAAATACAATCCCACTATTACGACCGCTCCAAGCGCCAATAATACGATTGATTTCAAAATTGCCGACTTTACACTGTTGTTCTCCATGTCCCCTCCGATATGCAAAAAGAAATTTTTAGTCTATATCACTCTTCAAACCTAAGTGTTAAGCTTCTGCCATCCTTAGCTGCAACTGTATTTCCAAATATTTTTCTGGTTTCGCCTATGAACTCCTGAGGATTGACAAGCGACGGACTGTAATGTGTAAGCCACATCTCTTTTACCTCCGCGCTCCTTGCAAGTCTTGCCGCCTCATAGAAAGTCATATGCTTATGCTCTTTCGCCTTTACAAGCTTGTCGGGCTCACCGTACATGCCCTCGCATATAAAAAGATCCGAATCCTTAGCGTTGTTAACTATGCTGTCCGTAGGCCTTGTATCCGTAACATAAGTAAGCTTTATGCCCTTTCGCTCCTCGCCGAGGACCATCTGTGGCGTATATATCGTTCCATCTTCAAGCTCGACCGTCTCGCCCTTCTGAAGACTGTTCCAATACCTTCTGTCAATTCCTGCAGCCGTAGCCGCTTCAACATTGAACTTTCCCTGTCTCTTAAGATTCATGGTATATCCGTAGCAGGGAATATTGTGATTGACCTTAAATGCCGAAAGAGTAAATCCCGGCATTCCCTCAGGTTCAAAAGACATCTCACTGTCCGTAATCTCTTTGAACTTAATCTCAAACGGAAGCTCAGGCGCTATCACTCTAAGTGCATTCACAACCCTCTCAAGTCCCTTGGGACCTACCATCAGCAGAGGCTCTGTTCTCTCCGCATTTCCCATGGTAAGAAGTAGCCCCGGAAGGCCGCTGATATGATCCGCATGATAATGTGTAAAGCAGATAATATCTATCGGTTTGGAACTAAGTCCCTTTTTCTTAAGCGCAATCTGAGTCGCCTCGCCTGAATCTATAAGTATACATTTTCCGTTATATCTCACATACAAAGCTGTGAGCAAACGATTGGGAAGCGGCATCATTCCGCCTGTTCCCAACAAACAAACATCTATCATAAAAATTATTTCCTTTTCCAGTAAATAACTGCATCATCCTTGGGCTCATCGTAAAATCCGGGCCTCACGCCCTCACTCACAAAGCCAAGTCTCTCATACAAGCCTATCGCAGGCGCATTTTTCGCACGAACTTCAAGAGTATAGTCTTTTATCCCTATCCCGTTTCCGCGCTCAAGGAGCTGCTTCATCATCTTGTAAGCTACACCCTCTCTCCTGCAATCTCCGGAAACAGACACATTTGTGATCTCTCCGTCGCCTGAAATATTCTGAACTCCGCACAGTCCGACTACCCTGCCTGCCTTCTCGGCGACAAGATAGACCGTATCGTCCCTTGTCAGGGCATCAAGGAGCTGCTTCTGCGTCCATGCCTCTTTTCCGAGATTCGTCTTTTCAAGATTATACGCATCCTCGATATCCTCTGCGCTCATCTCTCTTATCCTGATAATTCCCGGATTATTTCTGCCCGCAGCCTTTTTCTCCGCTGCTTTAGCTTTGGTCTCTGCACCGTTTTTATCCTTCTCAAGCGCTTCACGCTCAGCCTGAGAAAGCCTTAAATAATCGGGTGCAAAATCATCCGCATTGGCAATTCTTCCCTCAGCCGCATAAACTCCCGCAAGTGCCGCAACAGCCGCCGCATTCTGCCTGTTTTGAAAAAAAGGTGCCAGCGAATACGGAATCTTCAAAAGTTCCTCAAGCTTGTCATGATATACCGGAACGCCGTCACCCAGAAGAACGACAGGTTTTCCTATCTCGTTTATCCTGTCCGCGATATCCTCAACCGATGTCGCAAACTGCTCATGTATAACCTGCATGTCAAAAGACCTCTCAAGGCTCTTTCCCTCATAGGTCTTGGGCACAAACGTATAAAGTCCCGTATAAACCTGATTTCTTCTGGCGTCCATCATAGGACATATTATTTTTTCAACTCCATAGAGATTATAAGCAATTCCGTCTACAGTAGGCACCGGGATTATCGGCTTATCAAGCGCAAGGGCGAGTCCTTTTGCCGTAGCGCTTCCGATCCTAAGTCCCGTAAAAGAGCCGGGGCCTTCAGCCACTGCGATTGCATCGATTGTCGAAAGATCGAGATTTATCTTTTTGCATATGTCGTCAAGCATAGGCATCAAAATCTCGGAATGTGTAGTTTTATATTGCACCGAGAACTGCGAAACAAGAATGTCTCCGTCAGAAACAGCTACTGCTCCGACAAGCCCCGATGTATCGATAGAAAGTATTTTCATATAACTCACTTTTTATTAAATTTATTTTTTTGTCATTGTAATAAGGCGATAGTCAAAGCCTTTTTCAAGGTTCTTCTCAATAACTATCTCCGTATAATGCTCGGGAAGTATCTCCTCTATGAGGTTCGCCCACTCTATAAAGCAGACTCCGTCTCCGTAGAAGTAATCCTCATAGCCGATCTCATCCATCTCGCTGACATCGCCGATACGGTACACATCAAAGTGGTAAAAAGGAATCCTTCCCTCGTCATAAACCTGCAAAATAGTAAAGGTCGGACTGCTCACAGGTCCCGTGATTCCAAGCCCCGCAGCAACTCCCTGCGTAAGAACCGTCTTCCCAACGCCAAGGTCGCCCACAAGAGTATACACCATCCCCGGCGTCGCACTCTCGCCAATCCTCTTGCCAATCTCAAAAGTCTCCTCGGCACTATTCGTCTCATGTCTGGTAACTATATCCATACAAACCTCGCATATCTCAAACTTTGCCTCTTTAACTATATCACAAAGTATGTTTTTTCAAAATATCACACTTGGTTTCGCAGCCTTCACCTGGCTCATCAAAGCCTCATCAGAAGTACCAAGCACAAAAACAACCGGAGAAAAGAGAATTATCTTTTTCCGGTTGCCTTCAATCAGCGGATCATCCGCCGTCATATTTTTATTTTTTCAAGCTCACGCCTGTTCAGCATTAGCCTGTCCTTCATCAGCTTTTTCAGCGTCCCTCTTTATCAGATCAGCATAATAGAATCCTGCAAATAACTCTACCAAACATTGCATACCAATAAGGAGCAATATAAAAGTGCCTATATTACTCATTGTAAACATAGTACCTTCTTTAAAAATCGTAGTAGAAAGACCTCCCCAAGAAATAAGCCACCACCACAAAGTATGCGCCGATACTGCCTGCGCTTTTGTAATAGCTTCAAGAGCTTTTTCATCCCCCTTATGCTTTATAGAATAAACACATCTCCAAATAAGAGCAGCCAAAATCGCTCCCAACGCGCAAAAAAGTGCAACCAAAAGTATTTTATGATCTAACATTTTTGAATCCTCCTATTTTTAAATTATTATTCTCTCTTTTATTTCTGAATCTGTAACGCCCTGAACTTAAGCGTTGCCATGGTCAAAAAAGCTACTACCGTTCCGCCGCATACCGCCATTGCAAGTGTGCGGTCAAGCACGACTATACTTACAAATGCCTTAAGATAATACATAACTTCATATTTAGCTATCTGCGGACTTGCAGAGCTCAAAATACATCCGATTACCAGAACAATTACCGCTATACCTACCATTGAACCGCTGTTTTTCACAAACAGTGAAGCAAACAACACGATCATTGACCAGCCCGCAAGCGCAAAATAACTTTCTGCAAATATAACCGCATTTGGGAAAAGAGCCGCTGCCACCGAATCACTTCCCCAGAACACAGCCGCTACGATGTTTGACGAAATATACGTAACCGCCATAAGAGCCATTGCGCCAATAAGTACCGCTACCGCCTTAGCTACTATAAGCTTTTCACGCGACTGCCCACATAAAAGCGGAAGCTTCAAACTGCCGCTTTCTGCCTCATCGGTAACAAGGAAAGTCACGAAAAGAGTTGCCAATACCGGCAATACAATATCTGCGATCACGCCAAGAACCTGAGTAGGGAAATTACCGCCTATCATTGAATCAATAACTTCTTTTTCAAAAAATCCCTTTATCTGAATTGACCTGACAAGTACCCCCATAGCCACACATGTAACAAGCAGGATCAAAAGAAATATTCCAAGCCTTCTGCCTTTCCAGAGCTTGTACATTTCATTCTTAATATTCTTTATCATGCCTGCCTCCTATACATGCTGTAGTAACTGTCTTCAAGTCCTTCTTCCAGTTCAGTGATGTCTCCGCTGAAAAGAATCTTTCCCGCGTCGATCATGACCACTTTGTTGCATATTTTTTCTATATCATGTAAAAGATGCGACGAGATGAGAATTGCTACGTTATCTTCCTTTGCAAGTTTCTCGAGCATTTCATAAATATCTTTCATTCCATACGGATCCAAACCGTTTGTCGGTTCATCAAGGATAAGAAGCTTCGGATCGTTAAGGAGTGCTCTTCCAAGCCCCAATCTCTGACGCATACCTGTCGAATATGATTTTACTTTTTTGCCGATATGTTCAGACAATCCCACAAAATCAACTATCTCCTTGACCTTTTCTTCCGATACATTGTCATATAACTTTGCGATAAGCATCAGATTATCGTAACCCGACAAATATTCATAAAAAGCCGATGACTCAGTCGCAAAGCCGATCTTCTCAACAAAATTATCTCCTTCACCTATAACTATCTCTCCGGAATCTTTGCTGATGAGATTCATTACCATCTTCATCGTTGTTGATTTACCCGCGCCATTAGGTCCAATCAATCCGACAATGTCTCCCGTCTCCACATCAAGCGAAATATTATCTACAACTTTTCTTCCGTTGTAGCTTTTATTCAAGCCGGAGATATGTAACACATTGCTCATAAAAAATTCCTCTCTTCTCTATTTTGTTTTCCTCTTCTAAAACCCCACTATATATTCAAGGAAACAAATCCAAAAAAGAGAAGTAACCATATTTTTGGATAATTTGTCTACGCAATTCATTCCCTCCTCCCGTTCTGTATTTACTATTTAACATTCTATTTGAGAAGAGAGAATATTTCAATATAATTTCATTATTCGAGTAACGTATTAACGTTTTAAAAAGGCAACCGAGAAAAGCTTATTTCCCGATTACCTTATATAATCTGACGCAATGTCTTCTCTTTATATATGCCAGGCATACTACTATCGCCTGGCATATATTTTTCAATACAGCCTAATATTATTTGCCGTTCCAGCCTTCCCAAAATCCCTTTACAAATTGCAAATATCAAACAAAAAAGGAGTATTCCGTTATGAATGCTCCCATTTGTTTGATGTTTTATTTTGTCCTGTGACTGTTCCCCTTTAATATCGGGCTTATATGCTTATAAAGCACAAATGTTATAATGCTGTCCAAAATGCCCTTTACAAGATTGAAAGGTGCAACAGCAAGCAGGCAGAATGTAGTTATATTTGTGATAGCGGGATTTATGCTTGTTCCCATCTCCACAAATGCATTGATGTCACATCCGTAAATGATCGCGTATGCAGGGAGAAGGAAGAATGCATTGAGAAACGATCCCGCAAGAGTAATGCATAATGTTCCGACAATACAGCTTATAAGTGCAGTCTTTCTCGTCTTGCGAAGTCTGTAGATGATAGTGGCAGGTACGACAAAAGCCGCTCCAACAACGAAGTTCGCTATCTCTCCGACAAATCCTGAGCTTGTTCCCTTGATTACAAGCTTTAAGAGGATCTTGATAAACTCAATCATAACGCCGGCAAAAGGTCCTGCCGCAAAGCCGCCAACAAGTGCCGGCATGTCACTAAAGTCAAACTTATAAAAAGAAGGTGCAAACGGAAGTGGAAATTCCAATAGCATAAGGACAAAAGAAACAGCTGAAAAAACACCTATAATGGCCATCTTTCTTACGCTTAACAGTCTCTCGTCCTGCTTTCCTTCCTTCTTTACCGCAACCTTTTCTACAGCTATCGTGATAACAAATGCAATTGCTACCAGGATTATCAGCGCAGCAAAATACTGCCAGCTCTGTGCGATGGTCTCAAAAATACTCTGTTTTTCGTTCATTCGTCCCTATCCTTCCCAACAAATCCGATAAAATAACGTATTTTGTATAAAAAAATTGTAAAAAATTCAAAATTATGGTATTCTCAATGCTCTTTCTTGTCAAGAATGTTTGACAAAAAAACCTATGCGTAACTATAATAAATTATCATTATTTAGATTTTTTGTTTTTAATGAGGGGATAATGAAAAGAATTCTTACACGCAAGCTCGTACCCGGTATGGTGCTTGCAAATGATGTACACACTTATAATTCCAGTTTGAAGCTTCTTGACAAAGGAACCGTCCTCGAGGACAAAGACATTGCCAGGTTGGCTTTCTATTCAATTATCGATGTTCTTATCGAGGATGACCTCGTCGAACTTGAGAATGAGTTCGTCGACATAACCAACGATGAAGGACTCACTTATTCTGAGCGTATCAAACAATCACCTGAGTTTAAAGAATTTAAGCACAGTTTCGAGGAATGCGCCGAGAAATTCGAGCATACCATTAAGGATATTATCGAGAACAACAGAGATCTTGTTTTTGATGATATGATGGCTCCCATCTATGGTCTTCTTGAAAAGGGAAGATCTTCGACCAATATCTTCGATATGCTTCACAATCTTAGATCCTACGATGATGCAACATTTACACACAGCATCAATGTTGCCCTGATTTCAAACATCCTTGCCCAGTGGCTTAAATGGGATGAATCGGAAGTTGAGATTGCTACTCAGTCAGGTCTTTTCCATGACATCGGCAAACTCCTGATTCCGGATGAGATTATCAGAAAGCCCGACAAGCTCACAGAGGATGAATACACACTTATGCAGACTCATCCGCAGCGCGGATATGAGATAATAAAGAATCTTAACATCAGTCAGCATATCAAGAATGCAACGCTTATGCATCACGAGAGATGCGACGGATCGGGATATCCTCTTAAGATTCGCGGTCCTCAGATTGATAAATTCGGTAAACTTGTTGCCATTGCAGACGTCTATGACGCAATGACAAGTGCCCGCTACTATCGCGGTCCTCTTTGTCCGTTTATTGCGATATCAATGTTCGAGGAAGAAGGTTACCAGAAATACGATCCCGAGATGATAATCGCATTTTTGCAGAACATAGTTAACACTTACCTTCTCAATACAGTTCGTCTCAGTACAGGCGAAATAGGCGAGATTATTTTCATCAACAAGATGCACCTTTCCCGCCCTACTGTCAAAGTTGGCAATGACTATATCGATCTGACCAAGTGTCCTGATGTTTACATCAAAGAGATCATTTAAGATTATTTAAAAAAGAAAATATAGAAGGCGATCAATCATCTGATTGACCGCCTTATTTATTATCAAAAAAGATTATATCCTTTATGCATTTCTAAGTCTGAATTTCTGCATTTCTCTCTCGCTCTCGACTTTCTCGATGTGAGCTCCAAGTTCACGAAGTTTCTTATCAAAATCTTCGTATCCACGTTCAATATACTTGATATCTTCTATTGTGGAGATACCGTCTGCAGTAAGTGCTGCAATAACGAGCGCTGCGCCTGCTCTTAAATCAGGAGCCGAAACTGTTGCTCCCGTATACTTGTTGACGCCCTCAACTATAGCTGAGCTTCCTTCAACTTTAATACTTGCGCCCATTCTTGTAAGTTCATCTACATACTTAAATCTGTTTTCGAAAATACTCTCTGTAACAACACTTATTCCACTTGCAAGTCCAAGCGCAACCGTCATCTGTGGCTGCATATCCGTAGGAAATCCCGGATAAGGAAGTGTTTTAACATGTGTATTCTGAAGTCTCTTTGTTGTGACAACACGAACTGCGTCGTCAGACTCATGAATCTGACATCCCATCTCGATAAGCTTGGCACTTATTGATTCAAGATGCTTGGGAATAACATTTTTGACTGTTATATCACCTCTTGTTGCTGCTGCAGCAAGCATAAATGTTCCCGCTTCAATCTGATCCGGTATAATGGCATATTCTGTACCATGAAGTTTCTCTACGCCCTTAATCCTGATAACATCAGTACCTGCGCCTTTTATATTGGCACCCATACTGTTAAGGAAGTTGGCAAAATCAACTACATGAGGCTCTTTAGCCGCATTTTCAATGATAGTCTGTCCCTCTGCCATGACAGCTGCCATCATAATATTGATTGTAGCGCCTACACTTACAACATCCAGATAGATATGATTACCAACAAGTGCGTCTGCACGAGCTGCAATTATACCATGTTCGATATTAACCGATGCACCAAGAGCGTTAAACCCTTTTATATGTTGATCTATAGGGCGAAGACCGATATTACAACCTCCGGGAAGCGCTACGCCTGCCTTCTTGTATTTACCAAGAAGAGCTCCCAAAAGATAATATGATGCTCTTATTTTTTTGATGTAATCATTCTCAATTACATAGTCTCTGATCTGCGAAGCACAAATCTTTACAGAATGTCTGCCTGTTCTCTTGACAATTGCACCTATACTCTCGATAGCCTGCAACATTACATTTGTGTCTGATTCATCAGGCATGTTCTCTATATGAACAACTTCGTCCGTCATAGTCGAAGCTGCCAAAATCGCCAGTGCAGCGTTTTTAGCGCCTCCTATCTCCACCTCACCTACAAGCGGATTACCGCCTTTAATAATATACTTCTCCATATACAAGCCTTTCCCTGTCGGGTAATTTTACCGCAAATGCAGTAACCACCTAAATTACTCACGACCATTTTATATTAATAGCACAATACCAACACTGTGTCAAAACAAGCAGAGCCCCCATGGTATCGGTGCTTTGCACGATATACGCGGCTTACGGCGCGTATATCGTAACTTACTGAATATAATATCTCTTTATATCTGTTAATTCAGATAATCTAACGGATTTACCTGCGATCCGCCAACCAGGATCTCGAAATGTAAGTGAGGTCCCGTTGATACACCGGTATTACCGGAAAGTGCGATCTTCTCTCCCTGTTCTACAGTCTGTCCTACTTTAACCAGGATCTTGGAAAGATGTCCGTATCTCGTCTCCCTTCCGTCATTGTGCTTGATATATACACAATATCCGTATCCACTTCCCCATCCGGCTCTGGTAACGGTTCCCGCTGCCGATGCCGAAACGGCTGTTCCTACAGGAGTTGCCCAGTCAACACCTTTGTGGTATGAACTTGCTCCCTTTGTAGGTCTGTTTCTTCTTCCGAATCCGGAAGAGAATCTTCCTCCTGATATAGGTTTGATATATGTCGGAGGATCCAGTTTTCCTCTCATAATAACTTTAGGAACTGCAAGCGTATTGATAAGTTCATTTTCATTTTCACGCGAAACAACACTGTCATTGACATAAGTTACTCTGTCAACTACCTCATGTTCACCGGCCGAAGGTTCCTGCAATACCTTTGTCTGGTTCTTAAACCATGAGTTATTTTGAACTTCCTGCACTTTCGCCTCATAACTTTCTTTAATATACTTTCGTGTCGTATATTGTATTGAAAGCTCAGGTTTTGGAACATTAACCGTTATTTCGTCCTGAGGTCTTATAACCGAGAACTCATCTTCAAGTTTACCGGGATTCATGGCAATAAGCTCATCAATAGAAAGATTATGATAAGTCGCTATACTTCCAAGAGTATCTCCGGTCTGTACTTCGTAAATTTCCTTGTTTTCCTTATCTTTGGTAACCTCTTCAATAGCTGTCGCCAAACTTACGAGCTGGTTTTCGGGAAGATAACTTTCTACGATCTCAACCTTATCATTGAACTTCATTTCTATAAGTTTCTCTTGATTTGCCGCGTCGTCTTTATCAATTCCTACCTGTTCAAGATAGTCGTCAAATTTCATATATTTGGAATCGGGAGCTGCCTTACTGACCGAATCGGTGATCAGCTCATTCAGACCAAGTTCCGGGAAAGCCAGATCCAGCTCTTCGTCTTTCTTTTTAACCTCTTCCTTACTGCGTATCTGTGCAGTCAATACGTTAACTTCTCTGGACGGGTCCACAGTAAGCTCAACCGCAAATTCATCTCTGGCATCACGCTTTGAAACAGCTGTCTCCAAAAGCTCATTAACCTGATCTATATTTTTAAGACTGATTGAATAATCGTTTATTTTTATCGTATACGCTCTGTTAAACGTAGTTTCCTGCATGTTCTGCTTAAGTATACTAACCATCTTGCCGGATAGTCTGTCGGGAGAGTCAACAACTCCCCACATGATATTCTGTCCCTCAATAGAAAGGTTAGTCTTGGCAAGAGTCAGTTCATCCGCACTCTTTCCCTTTGCTATTGCCCTTCGTGCATCTCTGTATGCTTGATATGCATCCTCACGAGAGCCGACATGACCGACTTCCTTGTCATTAAGCTTTACCGTAAAATAATTGTCAGCATTTTTCTCATAGTTTATCATGTTTGGCATAAACATGATCCATAAAAAAATGACGATCAATGCCGATTGCAAGAACCATATTTTAATCTTCTTTTTAAAAACCGTATCTTTTAAATTCATCGCGTAAAAGTCTTTCTATATAAGCTAATTAAATAATACCGAATATTGTCAGAACATTAAATGTCAGATCCGCCAAAGCGATCAATCCGATAATAATGAGAAGCGGTCCGACTGCGTTATTCTTGTATTCAACAATATCAAGCACTGTTTCCATCTTCTTATTGATCTCAGCAATTTCTTCTTCGATCTTTTCGCGGTTCTTATCAACAATAGCCTGTACATTCCTATATATCTGAACCCCAACGTCATGGGTCTTGGAATCACTCTCATCGATTTTTGAAAGTACTCTGTCAAACTCTTCCGAATAGTCCCTTGAAGCTTCCATCAATTCCTCTAGTTGTTCAAGTTGCTGACTGTAATCTTCAGCATGTTTGCGTAATTCTACGATCTCTTTCCTGTAGTGTTCAGCTTCTTTTTTGATTCTCTGGGCTTCAGCCATCTCTGCCTGAGAATTGGCTTTTATTATGTCCTGGGCACTAAACTTTTTTTCAAGTTTGTCCATAAAGTTCTCCATAATCTTCCCTCCTCATATGCAAAACCTCCCCTTATCTGCATACAATATAGCTTATCATCCATTATGCAAATTAGACAAGATTGTATTACCAAAAAACTATTTATTGTGTACTTTTACTATTTGTTCATTCGACGTTCATATTCTATTCATATTTAGCTTGTATAGTATTTTCATAGCAACGAGCACAAACGATTTTTAATAAAAAGAAGATAGATTTTTTCATAATAGGCCGGGCGCAGCGATGTGTCTGGCCACTCCTCATTAATAGGCTTTTTCAAAAGATCAAAAGCTCATTTCCCCCAATGCCTTATATATTCATATCCTCAATTATTTTGCATCTGTATTTTCAATTGCCTGAATCTCATCATTAAGGGATAACATTCTCGCATCAAGATCGGCCACCATCTTGGCGCACTCATAGAGCTCGGTATTGATATGTACCGGTGCCTTCCCTTCGAATTTATATTGAATCTTGTGCTCAAGCGAAGCCCAAAAATCCATTGCAACTGTTCTTATCTGTATCTCAACTTTTACATTCACGATCCTGTCAGAAAGATAAACCGGAAGTGAAACTATCATATGATAACTTCTGTATCCGCTGTCCTTGGGATTCATGATGTAATCTTTGATGGTCAGTACCTGTATATCTTTCTGGCTGCTGATCATCTCTGCTATTCTATATATATCTGATGTAAAAGAGCATATTATACGGATTCCGGCAATATCATTTACGTAGCGCACCATATTCTCAATGGTGGACTCATATCCATTTCTCTTGAGCTTCTTTACAATGCTCTCAGGTCCTTTTACTCTGGCCTTTACATGTTCAATCGGATTGTATCTGTGAACTTCCTGAAACTCCTCATTAAGGATTTCAATCTTGGTCTGAATCTGCTTCAGAGCTGCGTTATAAAGAAGGTTTACTTCCTCCCATGTATGCATGTCATCAGATATTTTTATATTGCTTCCGGAAAGATCTAATTCCATTATTTACTCCCAGTATTCCTTGTTCATAGAAAATGCCTTGACCAATGTCCTCGGCAATTTCTTATAATTTCTACCTAATTTGTAGCCAAGCCATCTAAAGCCGCACATAGTAATGTAATGCGGAATAAGATAGCCCTTCCCAATATGTTGAAAATGCTTGACGGTCTGACCGACCATCTTCTTTCCCTCTGTCTCAGAACTGATACTTCCGAATATCTCCGGATGATCCGTCTGTGATACACCGAGGTCAAAATTTCTGTGGAACTGCTGCATGCAGGTGTAGTTATGTGAATGAACCACCCCGGCCTCAGGAACATAACATATAGCATATCCCTTCTGGCATGCATTTCCTGCGTATACCATATCCTCGTTAAATATGGTCTTATGCGTAAATCCGCCTATTTTATCATATATATCACGCCTGTACATAGCACAGACATTTGAACAAAAATAAGTCTTTATTCCCAATCTGCTTACATCCGCCTGAGTCTTTCTTATAAACTCATTCGGATAATTAAATTTCCTTGAATATCTCTCTGCAAGATTACAATCAGCTTTCGGATACTGTCTGGCATATGCTGCCGCAACATCCTCATCAAGCGCCTTTGCAAGAGATGCTATAAGTGCTTTATCCCTCGGGAACGCATCCTGCGTCATCATAAGGAAATAATCCGCCGAAGAAAGGCTGACACCGCGATTTCTGGTCTCACCGTGATCAAATTCTTTTTTGCTGACATGTTCGATAATAATATTTTCGTATTTTTCTTCCGGAGCAACACCCGCACCGGCAACGAAATCATCCCAGTACTTCTTCTCCGTATTCATGATGATAATATGTTCAGGTCTTACGGACTGCTTCTCGAGATTGTCGATCAATTCGACAAGAGACTTGTCCGGCTTATACGTAGGTATTATCACATCAATTTTATACATCTCTACCTCAATTATAATAAAAATTATGCGAATACAAAAGGGCAGAGCTCATACAGAACCCGGCCCTTCCATGTCATATTCTAGTTAAAAAATTCGCCTTACTTTCCTGAATCTGCACTAATTTTTTCACTATACTTCTTAACGTCTTCAGATACAGCATACTCAGTATCATTAAAGAGGAATCCGTGAAGCCACTTTACATTGCTCTCAAGATTTACAGGAATTACCATACTTCCCTTACCGATCTTACCTGTAGCTCTCATGCTCTCTTCAGGGAAACCGTTCTGCTCAACTATCTCGTACTTAGGAACATCTTTAAGAAGCTTTACAATATCCGATACATCAAATGATGTATATATTTCACCCATCATACTGTTAGCAACTTTTTCAAGTTCTGAAGGACTCTTCTTCTTTGCTTCCACAAGACATGCCTGAATTACTTCTCTCTGTCTTGCCGCACGGTCAAAGTCACCACCTGCAGTATATCTTACACGACAATAAGCTGTTGCCTGAAGTCCGTTAAGTCTCTGCATTCCTGAGCTCTTAACGTCTTTGAAATCAAGTTTGAGCTCTTTAGCCATCATACGTCCGTAGTTATTAAGGTGCTCAACTACGTCATCGGGAACATTGATCTCTACACCGCCCAATGCATCAACGACATCAGTAAGTCCTCTGAAACCGATAGTAATAAAGTCATTAATATCCATATCAAGGTTCATATTGAGCATTGCGATAGCCTGATCGGGACCACCGTAAACATATGCGGCATTACACTTGTTATACTGATCATTGCTAAGATTAAGATATGTATCACGATAAACTGAGCAAAGCTTAATCTCTCCGTTATCATTATTGATTGAACAGATAATGATAGAGTCAGTTCTTGTTTTCTTCTTGAGCTGTTCATCACGGGCATCTACACCAAAGAGAACAATATTGGTATATCCCTTCATGTGCTCGTTCTCTGCAGCTTCATCACTGATACTCTCATTGATTGCTTCCTCATCAAGTTTTACCTTTCCGACTTTACCGACATCAATCTTATAGAATATATGCCAAGCTGCAAAAATAAGTAACAATGCAACAGCTATCTCACTTATAAGAAGAATCATTGCTTTATTTTTCTTCTTGCCATTTTTTCCGGCTGAACCGGGTCTTGATGACTGACCTCTTCTAGGGGCATCATAGTCCCTTGAAGATCTTGCGCCTCTTCCGGCAGAACCTTCTGGTTCTCTTCTTCTGGGTCTTTCATCATAATCATCATAGTCACGTCTAGATCTAGAGTCTCTACTTCTTCCTGAAGATCTCACATCATCTCTGTATCTATCGTCTCTCTGAGAAGGTCTGCGACCACCTCTGTCATAATATTCATCATCACGATTAGACATAATACCTCTCCACTTTCTCCTTGTTGTCCCAACGAATTGGTCATTCTTAATACTTCTTTGTAACCTTTTGTAACATTTACGTAAAAAAGTTAGCGTTTACCCAATACATTTTGCCACAAAAGTAAAAAATATACAAGTCTAACCGTTCAATATGCATTTTTATTGACAATTCCGTACCTTATCGTACCGATTATTATCTTAATATCAAACATCATGGACCAATTTTCGATGTAATAAAGGTCATAATCTATTCTTTTTCGTATAGAAGTATCTCCTCTATAGCCATTTATCTGGGCCCAGCCCGTAAGACCGGGGCGAACCTGATGTTTAACCATATATCTCGGAATCTGTTCCTTGAATTTCTCGACAAACTGCGGTCTCTCAGGTCTCGGACCGACAATACTCATCTGTCCGATCAATATGTTAAAGAGCTGCGGAAGTTCATCAATACTGGTTTTTCGGATTATTTTTCCTATACTTGTAACTCTCGGATCGTCCTTTGTAGTCCAGCCCTTTTTCTCTTCAGATTCGGTCTGTACTCTCATACTTCTGAACTTGTACATATTAAACGTCTTGCCGTTAAGTCCCACTCTCTCCTGCTTATAAAGTATAGGTCCGTTGTCCGTAACTTTTATAAGAAAAGCAATGATAAACATTAATGGAGATAACAGGATTATTCCCACTAGTGAGCCAAAAATATCAACGCACCTCTTTGCAAGCCTGTTCATCGAGTTTGAAAGGGGAACATATCTGATATTGATAACAGGTATTCCCTGCACATCTTCCGTAAACGGATTACTTGGGAAAAGAGAAGAATAATCCGGAATGAACTTGGTATGAATACCGGATTTCTCACACTGAGCCACAAGTTCCTCCAATCTGTCATAATCATTAAGAGGAAGTGTGATAGTGATCTCATCAAATTTACTGTCTTCCAGATAATTTGAAAGTGAATCAATGTTTCCGATGACTTCAATGCCATGATAACTTGTTCCTATAGGAACAAAATCATCCAAGACACCCGCAATGACATATCCCCACTGAGGATTATCCAGAATTCTGCTGATATATCCTTCAGCAGCCCTTGAATATCCGACCAGCAAAATATGCTTAATATTGTATCCTTTTTTTCTAATAAATTGTAAAAATTTTCTTAAAAGTCCATGTGCAAATGTTGTAATAAATGTATTCAGAATAAAAAATATGAATACAGTCCATCTCGGGAAATCGTACTGCTTAAAAACAAACAATACAACCGAAAGTCCGAGCGCACCAAAAACATTAGCCTCAAAAATATCAACAAACTCATCCCAAAGCTTTAATGCACGTCTCGATGTATACAACTGCATCATGTAATAAAGAAATAGATATGCGGGAAGTACATAATAAAGTGCCATAAGATATGTATGAAACTTTATGTATCCTACATTAGCATCTGCTTTTAAATACATCAGAATAGGATATGACGCAATATATGAACCGGCTATTATAAGCCCGTCCACTATTACATGTGCCCTATTTAAATGTACCTGATTGTCCTTGATCATACTCTTGTTGCCCCAAATCTTCTTGCTATATTGATCCACAGTTCAAGCTGCAGTCCAGCACATGCAAGAAGCTCCTTCTTCCCAAACTTCTGTCTTCTGTCCGCATTCTTTACGATCTTGGAAACCCCTGCCATGATTCCCCTAACATGACTCATTCCAAGCCCTTTACGCACATAAAAGACATGCTTAATAATAATCCCGGCCAGTATAAAAGGTAAATTAATAATTATCTGCAAAACCGGCATATTTTTATAAATAAAGTATAAGTTATTACCTGCTGTTAATTCAACCTTAAAAGAATTGTACCTCGAACCCGAAGTACCGCTTCCCGCATGATAAACCAGAGCATCCGGATCACAGGCGTTTATATACCCCTTTATCCTCGCCCTGTATCCTATATCAACATCCTCAAGATAGCAAAAATGTTTCTCGTCAAAGTATCCGACTTCTTCGAACAGTTTAGTCCTGTACATTGCGGCTCCCGCACATGCACTCGTTACAGGCTTCAGCCCTGTAAATAAACTGCTCTTCTTATCTCTTCCGGGTGAAAAAGCCCATCCGAGAGCGCAATAGTAATCCCCTGCATCATCTATAAGCTCGGGATTTTTAAGTTGAAGAAGCTTTGCCTGAACACTGAAAAGCTTCTTTCCTCTGCTCATTGTTTTTACTAAAGTCTCAAGCACCTTCTCATCGCATACAGTGTCATCGTTAAGCAAAAAAACATACTCGGAATCTGCTGCCTTTATCCCAACATTAACAGCATTTGCAAATCCCGTATTCTCATCAAGAGTAATTACTTCAACTTCGGGATATTTTTCCCTGATATACTCCGCACTGCCGTCAGTAGAGCCGTTGTCAACCATGATAACATGAAAGTCCCTGTATGTCTGCTTTTTCAGACTTTTGAAACATTCATCAAGATATTTTTTTCCATTATAATTAGGTATTACTACAGTTACCGTTTTCATTGCGATCATATCCTCTTAACAACCTGCGGATCCCACATGATGCGAAGCCCACGCTTCCTGACTTCTTTGCATACCAAAAAACTGAGCTCTATGATCTTTTCCTCAGAGAGCCCCACGAATCTTTCTTCCGTGCCATTCTCATTGAAAGTATCTGTATATTTCATGCCTGTGACTTCTTCATATGCATCTACAAACTCAGGTCTTATCGCCATACATCTTATATCAACGGCATAACAGTCCTGCTGTACCACTGCCCTGTGCTGCAGTCCGCCGCTGTATCCAAGCGGTATTCCCTTATAAAGAGCGGTCTTATCTTCTAGATATATTCCGCCCGCAATTTTCTTTTTCTCATCTACAAGCTTTCCGCCGACGCATCCGATATCTTTCCTGCATGACAGAATATCCGGCTTGTAATTAACTCTGTAAAAGCCAAGATGCGGAAGCGGCGTTACATCTGCATCAATCCTTGCATCCGAAAGTGCAGCCTCTATAGCATGTTGTCCTGCCTCGTAAGCGTATGTCTTGCTTGCGGGATTTGCCGCGGTAGATTCGCTGTGACATCTCCAGTGATACAAGACTTTACTTATATGCGCGATCTGCCAGGAAGCCATATCCATTGATAATGCAGCCTCACAGCATGTTCTGAGAAACAGATCGAAATCCTGCGCACCGTCATACTTTGCACGAAGCTTTAATCTCTTAATTATGTCGCTTCTTATGATCGTAAAGTGACAGATATAATTATTTGAAAAAAGATAATCCATGTTAAAAGATGGCTTGGCGTGATGCTCGTAATATCTCTTTTCACCGTTGTTATCATCAAACTTATCCTCATCCGAGTATATAAGCCTAATAGGACAATTCCTGTATCCCGACAGGTGATTTTGCTTCATGCTCTTTTTGATAACACGAAAAGCCTCATACAAAGCATCGGGAGTAATAAGATCATCATGATCCAAAAGACCTATATAATCTCCCTTTGCGAACTCGATAGCTCTGTTTGTATTCTCGGATATACCGGCATTTTTTTCCAAGTGATAATACTTGATCCTGGGATCGTTACCCGCATATTCTTTCGCAATCTTAGACTCTTCCTGCGAAGCATCCGCAAGAACAAGTTCCCAATTTGCATAGCTCTGTGCTATTACAGACTCTATCATCTCCCTGAGATATTCTTCCGGGGTATTGTACATCGGAACCACAATGCTGAAGTTCACGGTCTCCCCTTCCTCCGCAAAACGTCTGTACTCAAGATTCTGCTCCTTCAGTACATCCTCGGAGAGATGATGGAATTCATAATTCTCATTTGCATCAAGAGATACTCTTTCAAGGGCAGCAAAAAATGCGGCCCCAACACCATTGCGCTTAGCATACGTTATTGTTTTTATGACCGCATTTTTGATTCCCATAATTCTTATTACCTTACTTAATTATTGTATTGCATTCTTTACCGCCTCAGTAAGCTCATCCTGGAGCTTAGCGGCATCTTCCAAGTTCTTTCCTTTTACGCCCATATAGAACTTGATCTTGGGCTCTGTTCCTGAAGGTCTTGCACAGCACCATGAATCGTCATTAAGTGCAAAATACAAAACGTTAGAAGCCGGAAGTCCGGTCTCAGACTCTTTTCCGCTCTCCATATCAATAACCTTGCCGGTCTTGTAATCTCTAAATTCTTCAACCTTCCAGTTGCCGAATGTCTTGGGAGGATTGTTTCTGAGCTTATCCATAATAGCTGCGATCTGCTCAGCGCCTTCCTTGCCCTTCATTGTGATAGAATACTGACCTTCTTTGTAATAGCCGTACTCTTCATACATATCGATCATTGCATCCCATACGCTCTTGCCCTGTTTCTTATAGAATGCAGCAAGTTCGCAGAGGCACATAACGGCAACGATAGCGTCCTTATCTCTTGCATGAGTTCCTGCAAGACATCCGTATGACTCCTCAAGACCAAATACATAGTTGTGAGACTGATTATTCTCTTCATAGATCTTGATCTGCTCACCGATGTACTTAAATCCTGTAAGAACCTCAGTATAATAAAGTCCGTACTTTTCAGCAACATGTTTTGCCATGTTGGTAGTAACGATAGTAGTTACAAAAGCAGGGTTTGCAGGCATTGTCTTTGTATTTGTGCGCTCTCTCAAGATATACTCACCGATAAGCATACCTGACATATTACCTGTAAATCCTACATATTCGCCCGTCTTAAGATCCTTTGCGTAGATTCCGAGACGGTCTGCATCGGGATCGGTTGCAAGAACGATGTCCGCATCCTTCTCTTTTGCAAGCTCAAGTGCAAGCTTAAATGCCTTGGGATCCTCGGGATTGGGATACTCAAGTGTTGTGAACTCCGGATCCGGAGCTTCCTGTTCGGGAACAACATACACATTCTTAAATCCAAGCTCTTTCAAAACTCTTCTTACAGGAAGGTTACCTGTTCCGTGGAAAGGTGTATATACAATGCTGAACTTATCAGCCATCTCATCGATAACATCCTGATGAATGATCTGCTTCTTAAGTTCTACCATGTACTTGTCATCTATCTCTGTTCCGAATGAAACATAAAGTCCCTGAGCAATTGCATCTTCTTTGGACATTGTCTTAACTTCATGATAATCCGTGATAGCCATAACTTCGGCAATTATTCCGTTGTCGTGAGGAGGTGTAACCTGTGCGCCGTCCTCCCAGTATACCTTGTATCCGTTATATTCCGGAGGATTGTGAGAAGCTGTTACCATTACGCCTGCGATACATCCAAACTCTCTGAGTGCAAAAGAAAGCTCGGGTGTGGGACGTAAGATGTCGCTCACATAAGCCTTGATACCGTTTGCTGCAAGGCAAAGAGCCGTCTCATCCGCAAACTCGGGTGAGAATCTTCTGCAGTCAAAAGAAATTGCAACACCCTTTTTAGCTGCATCGGGGCCGCCGTTCTTTTTGATATAATTTGCAAGTCCCTGTGTAGCTTTTCTTACAACGTACTTGTTCATTCTGTTTGTTCCGGCGCCGATAACTCCTCTGAGTCCGCCGGTACCAAACTCAAGCTCTCTGTAAAATCTATCCTCAACTTCAGCCTCATCATTTCTGATAGCCATCAATTCATTCTTTGTCTCGTCATCAAAATACGGATCGTTAAGCCAATATTCAAGCTGTTTTGACGCTTCACTCATTTTTCTTTCCTCCTTAAAATAAAACTACTGTTTTATTATAGCATGTATTATATATAATGCTTTATTGATCCCTTAAACTCGAATACCCCTCTACATTCAGACTATAATCGCTTCTGTCCAGGCTAAAGTTCGGATTGTAGTATGGATCCCCTTTATCAAGAACTTCCTTCCACTTTGTCCTGAAACGCTCCGACTCCTCTTCGTAACGTTTCGCATTCTCTCCCTCGAGATCAAGGCCTCTTGAAAGAGACTCATAATGAAACATCTCAGCAAAAGGTGTAAACACGTTCAGATACCCTTTTTCTCTGAGTTTAAGGCAAAAATCAACATCGTTCAAGCTTACTTCGAAAGTCTCGTCAAGTCCGCCGACTTCATCGTACTTATTTCGCGATATCATAAGACATGCTCCCGTTACGGCACTTACATCCTGAGCGTAGCAAAGCCTGCCCATGTATCCGAGGTTCATACCCGCCTGTCCGTAATGTGAATGTCCCGCTGTTCTGTGTGCTCCAAGCTTAAGAACAACACCTGCATGCTGTATCTTTCTGTCAGGGAAGTAGAGCTTACCGCCTACCGCGCCAACATCCGCTCTCTGAGCGTACATCAAAAGTTCTTCTATCCAGTTGACGGTTATAACCTTGGTGTCGTTGTTAAGGAGAATGATATACTCTCCGTCCGACGCTTTCACACCGTAGTTTACAACCTTGGAATAATTGAATTTAGGTCTTGAACCGTCGGGATTTAAGTTACTCTTGTCCTCGTAGAAATCTACAACCTTGACAATATCCTTAAGCGCACCCGACTTAAGTTCATCATAGTAGCCCTTTATCTCAGAGCCCTTACTTCCGTTCTCGACAACTATTATCTCATAGTTATCATAAACGGACTTCTCATATATCGAATCAATACACCTTCTAAGGTCCTCTGCGTGCTCGCAGTTGGGAATAACTATACTTACCTTAGGTGTTCCCACAACTTCATAACTTATTTTAAAAATAGTCTCAAAAGCTCTGGTGCTCGTAATCTTAAAGTGATCGTAGCCGTGGCGCCTCAAATGATCTGCCACCGCTCCCTTTGCAGCTTCTATCGCATAGGGCTTTGCGCTTATATCCGATGCAACGCTTCCCGCATGAGATCTCCAGTAGTAAAGAAGCTTTGGAATATGCACGATATGCTCAGCCTTGTCGGTAAGTCTCAGGATCATATCGTGGTCCTGGCTTCCGTCAAACTTTGTTCTGAAAAGCTCTGTTCCCTCGAGGAGGCTTCTCTTAAACACACTGAAATGACAGATATAATTGTTCGCCCTGAGATTATCAATAGCATAATCGGGCTTAAAGTGCATGGTTATCATCTTATTGATGTCATCACCCTTAAAGGTTGTCTCATCACAATAGATATAATCTGCATTTTCCTCATTTATAGCCTTAACATACCAGTAGAGAACTTCCGGATGAAGTATGTCATCGTGATCGAAAAGACCTATATACTCACCCTTTGCAAGTTCAAGGCAGTGATTGGTATTGCCGGATATACCTTCGTTCTTTTCAAGCTTCTCGTAAGAGATCCTGCAATTTCCGTCCTTGTCCAAAGCTCTCGCATCGGTCATATAACCTTTTACTATCTGAGATACAAGCTCCACATGCTCACTGTCGGAACCGTCCGCAAGGCACAGCTGCCAGTTTGAATAAGTCTGCACAAGAACAGACTCGATCATGTCTCTTAAGAACTTCTCAGGTGTGTTATAAAGAGGCACCAGTATAGAGATCAAAGGCGCTTTCTCAAAAACAGTCTCTTCCTGCTCTTTTCTTACTTCGGGAGTCGGAAAGCTCTCCGTTCCGTAATGAGCCATTGCCTTTTTTTCTATCTGCTTGTACTTTATCTTGGCGATAACTCCCTTTACAGAGCCCTGATTTCTCACCCTGTCGATCTGCCTTATGGTAAAGTGCATCGCATTTCTGGCAGGCGTACTTGCCTTCCAGATAGGATTGTTCTTTATCCTTGAAAGCTTAAATTCAAGCTCGCTGTTCTTATCTTCAAGCTCTGCAATCCTTGATGCAAGATCGGCGCTCTTTAATTTTTCTTTTTCATATGCTGCTTTAAAATCAAAATCTTTTTCTGACATAAAAACTTCCAATCAATTCTTCACATTTAATTCTACGAGATCAATTTTTTACATGCAGGATATTGGGTACCCAGTTAATAAGCTTAAGTCTGCTCGTTCTGTCTATCGCAAGCATACCGATCTGATAAAATCCGGGCTTTAATTCACCCTTTTTGATCTTAACTTTATATCCCGTAAGATCAACATTCACCTGATCCTGGAGCCTTACCCTTATATCCGGTCTGTACCAAATATATGGAGTAAAACTGTACACCTCAGGTCCGACCGGTCCCGCTCCGTCCTCATATCTCTCAACAAGCCTCAAAAGAAGCTTCTTGTCATAAATGGCATTGTCAGATCCTATCACGAAACTGTATCCCTTGAGATAATATCCCTCGAGGTTCTCAGCCGTGTTCACGCCGTAGAGCCAGTTATCCATAGATGCATTGTACTCACATCCGACTCTGAGGCACTGATCCTCTCTTGCCCCCTTGATGCCCTTCTCATGAAGAACAGGCGGAATATAAGGAATATCCTCAACAGGCGTATAGTCTTCCTTCGGAATGATCGCAGATATTGTCTCATCCTCAGTAAGATGCGGACTGTAAAAAGGATCCTTGTTATACAAATGAGAATGTCTTCTCATCAGAGTTTCACCCTCTGCCGCAAGTCTGTCCATTTTCTTCGGATCAAGGTTATCAAGTCCCCTTGTAAGAGACTCATGGTGCAAAAGATATGTATGGTTACAACAAACGTTGTAATAACCTTTTTCAAAAATGCTGTAACAGAAATCCACATCATTGAAGGCAACTTTTAATTCCTCAGGGAAACCTCCCACATCGTTGAACTTGCGTCTACTGATAAGAAGACAGGCCGCAGTCACACCGATCATGTTATGTATTCCTCTGTTATAGCCAAAATAATGACTCTTATTGTCATGCATCTTACTGAGCTTGTGCACGGGGCCTCTTCTGACATTTGCTATTCCCGCATGCTGAATAAGATCTGTCTTTGGATAAATAAGCTTTGCTCCAACAGCGCCCACATGCTTGAGCTGAGCCTGGGAAATAAGCTCCGTCATCCATCCCTCTTTTACCGCCTCAATATCATCATTGAGGAAAAGAAGATATTCACCGGTCGAACTTCTCGCACCCTGATTACACATAGCCGAGAAGTTAAAATCCTGAAGCTTATATAAATAATTTATTTTGGTAAGTCCGTTCTTTCTTGGCGCTCTCGATGCATACACACCGTACTTTACCCTGTTTGACGCCGAACTTCCGTTATCTATGACAGTAATGTCATAAGTTATTCCCGCATCCTTTGTCGTCTCGATTATCGAATTCAGACACTGCTGAAAAATCTCGGGATGATCTTTTGAAGGAATGATAATGCTCACCGTAACAGGCTTTAACAGCATATGTCTTGAGTTATGGAAGCTCCTTCCGTAAAAGACATCCTGCCCCGCATTTCTGTGATACAAAACTTCCCTGATATGACCTATCGGAAGCTCCATTCCTGTTCTCTTTGCAAATGCTCTTTCATGTATAGCCAACATGCAAAAGAGAACATCGGCAGAAAGAAGCGATGCTTCAAGTCCTACCTGCTCAGGTGAATTTTTCTTATTTGCGGTTCCGCCCAGCATCTTGACAGCATTGTCATATTCCGGGATTGCAGCATGAACCGTCTTGGATCTGCATGCAAAAAAACTGCCTATATAAAATGCATTAAGGTACGAATCGGGAGACCAGTCGGGTTTAAAGAAAGGATGGATATATTTTCCGCCGTTTCCGACTTCATCCTCATCTCCGTAAACCACATTGTGCTCCGGATGAGCAATGAAATACTGCTTTATAACTTCAGTTGCTCTCTTTGTCAGTTTTCCCTTGGGACTTGCAAAAACATATACCACATTGTCATCGTTCTTGGCATCTGTTACTTCCCATACCTTTGCATATGGAACAACCTTTATCTTTGGTTCGGGAAGCTTATGAGGAATAAGCTCTCCGTTTTCTCCGGTCTCATACTTAACGGGCGCCTCCGCTTCAATAACAGGGCTTTTATCGATATTCTTCTGCCATTTATCATAAGCTGACGCCTTGGCACTTACCATCTTGTTATATTTAGTTATTCTCTTTCTTACAAGAGTATTTTTAACTAACCCCTTAAGCATTCCCCGTTTTTACTCCTCGTCTCTGTAATAGCGTGCCTCACGCTTTTCAACGATCTTCCTTCCGATTTTCTTTATTATCCCCACTTTTTCCTTCGGTTCAGGATTGGCCTGCGAAACATCAATGGAATTAATAATCGCATCAGCTGCATTTTTAGGAACCATCGTAGTAAGAAGCTTCACCGTGAGGTGATTTTTCTCCTTTATACTAAGCCCGCTTGACGTAAGATCAAACTCAATATTCGGATCGTCCGTATTAAACATAAACGAATCATCCGTGATCCACTCACCGTTAACCGGCTTGAGTGTTATATCCGCCGAACCGTCCTCAATCGATTGTCCGTTCCACCCGGCCTCGATAACTGTAACCATGCAAGGCGCAAATGCAGGATCGAGCCTTAACACTTTACATCTCGAATCAACAAGAATATCAAGTTCGATAATATTATTGTCATCATACTGTTCCTCGGGGAAGATCGAATCATCCTCCGAGTAGCCCGCTCCCTCGTCAAAATATACCTGAACGCAGTCAGCAGCCCTTGCGGCATCTGCCCCCTTAGAAAGTTCCTTGGGAACAATTACCTTTCTTCCTATATCTTTCCATATCTCCACAAGAGACTTTCTGTTTCCCGTGACATATTTCTGGAAAGCATATTCTTCATCAAGAAGAACCTTAATTTCCTTTTCTTTTAAACCAAGTCTCTCATAGACAGCTTTCGGATCGAACTTCTCCCTCTTTCTGTCTTCAAGCCTGTAACAGTAAAGAGCTCTCCATACCTGCTCCTTTGGCGGAATACACTTTCCGTAGGTCCACTCATAATCGATTATAGTCCAGATAGGGCCGTTTACCATTATGTTGGAAAAGATAAGATCGTAATCCGATACGGGATAATCCGTCTTATAATTAAGCCTCTTAATATACTCATTTATCAGAGCATTAAAGGCATCCATGTCATCTCTGTCAATACACTGGTCAAGAAGCGATGCAAGTGGGACTCCGTTTACAAAAGAAAAGATTGCGCATCCTTCTGTCTCATCTATCTGACAGTCGTTTATCTCAAAATCACCGCCTCTGAACTTCTCCTGAAGTCCCAAATATGCATCTCTGAGGCCGTAGACATGCTCTCTTGCAGCCTCTGTAAGAGGAAACTTCTTAATGATCTTTCTTCCCGATCTGCTTATCGCAATATCTGTTCTTATCTTGAACTCATCAACCCTGTCATTACTGTATTTACTGTATACGGTATCAAATCCGGGTCCCAATATTACTTCAAAAGAATTGGCAAAATCCGGATACATTCCGTCTTTAACAAGATCCTCGTAAGCATGTTTCTCATTAAAGAGAACCATTCTGTCCCTGTCAAAGTTTCTGACATTGTCCTGAAGCTCTCCGAACTTAGGGAAATAAGAATCGGAGTGGATCATTGTCATAAGCTTGTAATCCGGGTACGGATAATAGAAATGATAATCATTCATTCCGCACTTTTTAAATATATTTATAAGTCCGTTTCTGGTAAAAGTCTTGGCAACGCTGTCAGCGGTATAGCCTTCGATTCCCTTAAAATATGTTCCAAGATGGTCTTCCGAACAACCTGCAAAATACTTAAGTCCGAGACGGTTCTCTATGGCGATGACAATTCTTCCGCCCTTTTTAAGGTGTCTGTTGAGCATCCTCAAAAACTTCTCATAAGGGTTATCCGTTCCGATATACCCCTGACCGTACTCAAACACGCCGATAAGGAAGATATAATCAAAATCCTTATCAAGATCCGGCTCAACATCCCTGAAGTTTCCCACGTGTATAGTAACGTTTCCGCATTCTCTGTTCCTGTAGGCATTGATCTCAGATCTTCTCCTTGAAAGATCGCACGAAACAACCTTTGCCGCTTTCTTGGCAAGCATGCCCGTTATAGCACCGCAGCCCGAACCGACTTCAAGAACCTTGGCATTGGGATCCATAGGAATCCACTCAACTATATTGGCTCTCTGCTCGGAAAGGTGATAGAGAATCGGCCAGCTTGCCTTCTTCTCTATGATCTCGGGATATTCTTCTTTTTTATGATTTTTAACAATATCAAGAAGATCGTTCTCTACAGCACCGTCACTGTACAGATCGACCCCCGAGTAATGTTTGAAATTAAGTGTGACATTGCCAATCTTAATCTGTTCCTGCATCTATATCTCTCACTTTACATGTTGTGTCCATGTCATAATATCCGACCGTGTTCTTGTCCGAAACAACCGTGATATTAAGAACATCATACAATCTGTGGTAAACTGTAAAATCGTTCTGTTCAAAACCTGTAACCCCGAAACTTAAAAGATATTCTCCTCCCTGCAGAGACATCTTCTGGGTAAATGTTATTTCCTTCTTATCGCCCTTCTTTACAGGTTCCAAAAAAGCTTTCTCAACCATGGAGTTGGTACCCGTTATCTCAATACCCAAAATATTCTTGAAGGTAAATGCAAATATGGGTGCCGCAATATCCTCATTAAACTCAACTTCCATGTGAATGGTAAATTCTGTTCCTTTAACGATCGAAGCAGATCTTATTCCCTTTGAATCGGTAACATAATAATTTGTTATGGTTGCCGCTCCGTCTCCGTACTCAAGAGCATCGGGATTGAGCGAAGCATCCTTTGGCTTCTCATCCTTTTTATTCGAAGCCTTGGCATCTGCTTTTTTATCAGCTTCTTCCGCAGCCTTTCTGATATCCGCATCATCAAGCAGATTACTTGTATCGCTGCTTGGAAGAGGATATTGTCCCACAAGAACCTGCTTGTAGATATCTATCATCTTCTTCGGCGTTCCCTCTCCGAGAAGAACACCTTTGTTAAGAAGAACCGCTCTGTCACAGTATTTGCTGATACTGGAAAGATCATGTGAAACAAAGAGAATTGTCTTTCCCTGTTCCTTAAACTCTTCAAATTTATGATAGCACTTAGCCTGGAAGAATACGTCTCCTACAGAAAGCGCCTCATCAACTATAAGTATCTCCGGATCGATGTTAATGGCAACCGCAAAGGCAAGTCGCACAAACATACCGCTTGAATATGTTTTTACAGGCTGATAAACATAATCGCCTATGTCAGCAAATTCAAGGATCGCGTCCATTTTTTTCTCTATTTCTTCTTCGGAAAAGCCGATCATCATACCGTTCAAGTAGATATTGTCTATTCCGTTATATTCCATGTTAAAACCTGCACCGAGCTCCAAAAGAGCCGATATATGGCCGTCTACATTAACTTCGCCCGATGTAGGTGTAAGTACGCCGGTAATAATCTTAAGGATTGTTGATTTTCCCGATCCGTTGGTTCCGATTATTCCAACAGTCTCACCTTTTTTAACCGTGAGATTCACGTCGTTAAGAGCAATATGCTTCTTGAACACTTTATCTCCCGCAAGGCCAAACGAATCCTTGACCCTGTCCATGGGCTTTTCATACAATTTATATACTTTACTGAGGTTCTTTACCTCAATAGCTACGTCTTTCTTCATGTATCTCTCCGTGTCATCCTTTACAATACGTCCGCAAAATGAGGTTTAAGTCTCTTGAAAGTAACCGCTCCGAAGCAGAACAATGCAAGTACAACAAGCCAGAAGTATGTGGAAGAATAAAAATCTTCATAGAACCACGTGTGCCCGTAAATGGAATTTCTGAATCCTTCGACAATGATCGTCATAGGATTGAGCTTAAAAATCCACTGTAAGTGATTGTCACGAATGAACGGAATATCATCCATATTCCAGAGAATCGGTGTTCCCCACATAAAGACCTGAAGTCCGATATTTATTATCTGCAAAAGATCTCTGAAAAAAACCACTATCGCACTTGTAAAATAGCTTATCGAAAGAACAAGGATAAACTCACATGCCATGTAGTACGGAATCTGAATCCAATAAATACTGGGATAATATTGAAGACCGCAAGCCATTATAAGTAATACGCTCAAAAAGAAAACATGCATAAACATGGCAGCGATTATCTTGATAATGGGAAGAATACTTATTTTAAAAAGCACCTTTTTAACAAGATAGTTATATTCAAGAAGAGATGTTGTTCCGTTTGTAAGCGCCTCACTGAAAAAGAACCACGGAACAAGTCCTGCTGTCAAAAAGAGAACCTGTGGCACTTTCACACCTGCAGTAACGGCTCCTCTGACGCTTTCTTCCACGCCTCTGTCCGGATTAAACAACCACCCAAACACAACATAATACAGCGCAACGGTAACAACAGGCTGAGCAAATGCCCAGACTATTCCCATGGCCGAACCTGCATATCTCTTTTTAAAGTCGTTGACCGCAAGTCTCTTTATAAGTTTCCTGTTCTGGAAAAGCTCAACAGGAAGCACTGTCAGTTTTTCATACCACAAAGTGACCAAAATACAGAGAGCGCCAAGTAAAATACATCCTGATACTTTTTTTCTTATCTCTGAAAGTTGATCTGCATAAGGGTTCTGATGTAACACAAGTATAAGCGCCAATGCAAGCGCCAATACATAGAAAACGCCCAAGAAAATTTTCTTGGGGGGTTTTCTGATTTTCATTCTTTTATTCAAAACTCTTTTATTCCTCCCCACTTAGTATCTTTTTCGGAAAGGTTTAATTCTACACCATCAATAAGAGGCCATTCTACTCCAATATCAGGATCGTTCCATATAAGTCCACCCTCATCATTCGGATGATAGAAATCAGAGCATTTATAAGCAAATTCGGCATACTCGGAAAGCACATAGAATCCGTGTGCAAATCCCTTGGGAATAAAGAACTGTTTCTTGTTCTCAGCAGATAAAACAACTCCGAACCACTTTCCAAAAGTAGCGGAATCTTTTCTAAGATCAACGGCAACATCAAATACTTCACCGTTTATGCAACGTACAAGCTTATCCTGAGGAAAGTTCTTCTGGAAATGAAGTCCTCTCAAAACTCCCTGCTTGCTTGCAGACTGATTGTCCTGAACAAATTCAACATCTATTCCGGCTTCAACAAAATCATTCTTGTTATATGTCTCAACAAAATATCCTCTGGCATCTCCGAATACAGTCGGAGTTATAACCTTAAGCCCCTCAATTTCACATGTTTCAACACTAATCTTACCCATTGTCTCTCTCCAAAAATTAATACGATCCTACAATTGATGCAGGTTCTATATACTCATTATATATATCTTCTAATTCTTCGGGATTCTCCAGCTCTCCAAAAACAGCTTCTCCCGACTTATCGTCTTTATCATTCTTATCTTTTACGGTTTCTTCGGAGGAACCGTCGGCAGAACTCTCATCATTGCCGTTTTCGCTCTTCTTTATGACAACGGCTGAAGGAATCTCTTCGTTTTCGTCAAAAAAGCTGTCGTCATACAAAAAGCCCTGCGTGTTATCGCCAATCTGTTCTCCGAAAGCACTTATAACACCACTTGATAAGGTCGAGGCAGAAGCTCCCGAGTCGGAAGCTCCTCCTCTACCGAAAATTGCATTTATTTTGTCTGCATTGGTAGCATAGACTATGACCAGCACCAAAATTAGCGCACTGGCAATAGCAAGTACCGCCTTTCTGAATACCTTATAGTCCATCCGAAACCTCTGTCTTGGACATTAAAGTCCGTTTGCAACCTCAACCAGGTATTTGCCGTAATCAGTCTTCATAAGAGGCTCTGCAAGCTTAAGAAGCTGTTCCTTGTTAATGAAACCGCGCTTATAAGCAATCTCCTCAATACATGAAACATAAAGTCCCTGTCTCTTCTGGAATGCGCAGACGAAATCAGCGGCATCAAGAAGTGAGTCGTGATTTCCCGTATCAAGCCATGCAAATCCTCTTCCCATTGTCTCAACACGAAGCTCTCCTCGACTGAGATACTCATTGTTTATGCTTGTGATCTCAATCTCGCCTCTTGCAGAGGGCTTAACATTCTTTGCAATATCTACGACCTGATTGTCATAGAAGTAAAGCCCCGGAACAGCATAGTTGCTCTTGGGATTTTCAGGCTTCTCTTCGATGCTGATAGCCTTTCCGTTTTCATCAAACTCGACAACGCCGTATGCTCTGGGATCTCTTACATAATATCCGAAAATAGTGGCACCCTTTTCTCTTGATGCTACTTCACGAAGCAATTTCGAAAAACTCTGTCCGTAGAAAATATTATCTCCAAGAACAAGTGCAACAGAATCTCCGCCGATAAAATCCGCACCGATGATAAATGCATCGGCAAGGCCCCTTGGCTGATCCTGAACAGCATAGCTGAATTTCATTCCAAGCTGCTCACCTGTTCCGAACAGATCCTCGAAAATAGTAAGATCTCTTGGAGTTGATATTATAAGAACCTCTCTTATACCTGCGAGCATAAGAGTAGAAAGCGGATAGTAGATCATCGGCTTATCATAAACAGGCATTATCTGCTTTGAAATAGCTCTTGTAAGCGGATAAAGTCTTGTTCCTGAGCCGCCCGCTAAAATTATACCCTTCATTTTAAATCTCCTCTTTTATCTTCCGGAATACATCTTTGTATAGTATTTCTCGTAGTCACCGCTTGTAACATGCTCCATCCAGTCGTGGTTTTCGAAATACCACTTGATGGTCTTTCTGATACCCTCTTTGAACATAGTCTCAGGTTCCCAGCCGATCTCTTTCTTGATCTTGTCGGGAGCGATCGCATATCTTCTGTCATGACCTTTTCTGTCTGTTACATACTTAATAAGGTCATAGCTAAGCTTCTCTTTTCTGGGATCACTGTCATCAAGCTCTTCTCTGAGAACATCGATAATAGTCTTAACGATTTCGATATTCTGCTTCTCATTGTGTCCGCCGACATTGTATGTCTCGAAGAGTCTTCCCTTCTCCTGTACCATGTCGATTGCCTTTGCATGATCTTCAACAAAGAGCCAGTCACGAACATTCTTACCGTCACCGTACATGGGAAGATCCTTACCTGCAAGTGCGTTGTTGATCACAAGAGGAATGAGCTTCTCGGGGAACTGATAAGGTCCGTAGTTATTTGAGCAGTTAGTGATGTTTGCAGGGAACTTATATGTATCCATATAAGCCTTTACAAGCATATCTGAACTTGCCTTACTTGCTGAATAAGGGCTGTGCGGATCGTAAGGTGTTGTCTCATAGAAGTAAGCATTCGGATCGTCATCAAGTGAACCGTATACTTCATCAGTTGAAACATGAAGGAACTTCTTACCCTCTTTAAATGTCCCGTCGGGAAGTTCCCATGCCTTCTTAGCCGCATTGAGCATAGTTGCTGTTCCGAGTACGTTTGTCTCAACGAAGATCTCGGGATTTACGATAGATCTGTCAACATGACTCTCTGCCGCAAAATGAACAACTCTGTCTATGTCATTTTCTTCAAAGATCTTGTTGATGGCATCTCTGTCACAAATATTTGCCTTGATAAAAGTATAATTGTCACGAGACTCAACATCCTTAAGATTCTCAAGATTTCCCGCGTATGTAAGTGCATCAACATTTATGATGCGAATTTCGTCATTGTACTTTTTGAACATGTAATGAATATAGTTGGAACCGATAAATCCGGCGCCTCCCGTTACAAGATATGTTTTCATAAAAGTAAACCTTTCCTTTTCATTTTTTCGTGGCTATTATATCACAAGTCAGTGCTAAGTAGAAGAGTCCCATGCCATAGCACATATATCTCGGCTGTGGAAAGATCATGGAGCCCGTAACCACAGAATTTATTGCAATGCCTGAAAGCGTAAGAAACGCAAAGAGAAGGAAATCATCCTTCACATTCTTCTCATTCCCCCAATTTCCAAACACACTGCTCAAAAACAATAAAACAAACGATGTCAAAAACAATGTATACATAAAGAGCGCTATCATAATAAGAACTCTGGGACTTATATTTGCTACGGATATTACAAACGCTTTGAGAACATTTGCCGTAAACACATATATTATCGGTCTGCCCTCGCCCTTTCGTATTCTGTCAAAGGCATTTTTCAGAAGCCCCTTTAAAAGAATACCTTCAATCTGATCCTCTTTAAGCTGAGCATCACAAAGCTCAAGATCCGGAAAATGTTCCGCAACATAAGCATCACACTTAACCTGAACAATATCAAAACCTATTACATCATAGCTCTCAGCATAATGAGAAGCCATTGCCGGCCAGTCCGAGTTAAATACATTGGAATCCTCGCCATTTTCATATCCAGGTGCAAAATCTATCGTAAGCTGCTGTTCTTTGCAAGTCTCGTAAATATCGGTATACAGAGCATCAAGATCGGGAAATCCCTCATAATCCTTAAACAGCTCCGCGTCCTCACTTCTTGCCGTATATAATACCGTATCAAGGCCGCCTTTGCTGTTTCCTATATGTTCAACGAATCTTCCGCGCATCGCCGAATTGTATATCCTGTCGAGTCCGGTAATGCACACAAGCGCCGCGAATATCATAAGTACTGTTATAAAAAACTTATGTATCCCTTCCTGTCTGTTTATAAAAAGATAAATCACAAACGCCGAAAATCCCCACAAGATAAGGCAAATAAGCATCTGTTTTCTTATACTTGCGATCAGAATTCCAAGCAGAAACACCCTTATCAGAGTATTTCTCAAATATACCCTGTGCAGATTCCAAAGCTCTATAGTAAAGATCACAAAAAGAGGAATCGCAAGAGATTCAGTCATTATGCACTCAGAGTACATTGAACCTCTCTTTGCCGCAAACCTGTTAAGTGATGCGACAGCCATCTGTGACAGCACTCCGGCATACCCCAAAAACAGTGCACTGCCCGCTTTGAGATACCTGCTTGCAACATTTCGGACCTCATTTCCAAGTCTCCACGAAGCATATACCCACAAGAGACTTTGAATTATCACCGCACAGAAAAGATACGAGGGCTGCTCGTGAAACTCACCCGAAAAATTGAAAATCTCAAATATCTTTCTGATAAGTGCCAAAAAGAGTGGGTAAACCGGTTCCCTTGAAAAATCCATGCTTACATAACTCTGGGAATCCACGCACCACACCGGACCGTCCAAAGCCGCAATCCCAATATAGAAAATAAAAGGCAAAACAAAGGACAGAATCTTAAAAGATTCCAATCCTTTGTCCTTGTAACTGTTGCTCATATATTGTACCTATATTCACAGTCATCATCTGTATAATGTGTTAAGGTCAACGTTTCCGGAAATACCTGAAACTCTTCCCTTTGATGTATGCTGCCACATATCATATCTGGTAGCTGTATAAGTCGGACTTGCCGCATACTGTGCAAGCCAGATCTTATAATTTGTAAGCTGTGGTGTATTGATCTTACTTGTAAACCAAGTCTTATTTGCATATACACCTGCCTTATATCCTGCATTCTGAATTGTTCCGCAGAATGCTTTGATATTTGCTGTTCTCTGAGCTGCGCTTATGCTGTCGCCTCGTCCGTTACTTCCCTCAACATCGAGGTATACGGGACATGAGATGCTGTAGCCCTTGCACAGTTCAATTACCATTGAAGCCTCTTCAACAGCCTCAGCCTCATTTACAGCCTGTGTAAAGAAATACACACCGACTTTAAGGCCTGCTGCCTGAGCTCCCTTGATGTTTGTTCTGAAAGTAGGATCCTCAATAAGAGCTCCTGCCGATGATCCTCTGTATCCGCATCTGATAATAACGAAATCAATTCCTTCGTTCTTAACAGCCTTCCAGTCAATTGATCCGTTCCACTTACTTACGTCAATTCCTCTTGATCCTGAAGAAGTAGAAAGAACTCCGTCGCTTCCAAATACATACTTGGCACCCTGGATAACCTGCTCACCTGTTACATACTCGCAGTTCTTATTGTAATAGTAGGTCTTTCCGCCTATTGTCTGCCAACCTTTGTATTTGTAATTTCCTTCGCCCTTCTGTAAAAGGTAGAATTTTTCTTTGTTGTAATAATCAGCGTATGTAGCTTCTCTGAACTTTCCGTCAGATCCCTTTATATAAACCTGAGTTCCGTCGGCAAGTTTAAGAAGTTCTTTCTTGCCTACTACAGTAACCTGAATCTCAAATGCATTGTAACCTGTCGCCGTAAATGTAACTGTAGTTGTCTTTCCGCCCTTCTTACCCTGAATATCGGTTCCTGAAACGCCTGCTACAGAACCGTCTTTTGAAGTACCTTTAAGTCCCGGATAATCATTGGCATTAATTCCGATGCTAACCTTCTCTTCTTCAACAAGTGTAACCTTCTTGAACTTAATGGGAAGATCCTTTGCAGGTGCATCCTTAACAGTAACAGTAACAATTTTGCTCTGATTGTAAGCTGTGATAGTGATCTTTGCAGTTCCCTTTGCAACAAGCTTAATATCACCGTTGCTTGCTACAGTTGCGACCTTGGTATTGTCACTTGTGAACTTGCAATCTGCTGCATTAGTATCAAGATAATCTGCAGCTGCGATTGTTTCATTTACAGTCTTATCGAATTTATCAGCCTTTATCTTAAGTTCCTTCTTGGCGGTAACCGTAACTGTAATCTTAGCTTCCTTATACTTGGCTGCTGTAACGGTAACCTCGGATGGTCCGGCAGTTACACCGGTAATCTTGCAGCCATCAACCTTAACATTACTGTTATTTGCGCTTGTTTTGATCGAACCTGCTACATCAGCATTAAATCCGATTGTCTTTGTTTCTCCGACCGCAAGTGTGATCGAAGTCTCTTTTACAGGAACATTGCCGTTTTTTTCAATTTCAGCCTTCTCAGCGTCTTCTTTGGCTTTCTTGTCTGCTTCATCCTTTGCTTTCTTATCAGCCTCTTCCTTAGCCTTTTTATCGGCTTCTTCCTGAGCTTTTCTGTCAGCTTCTTCCTGCTCTTTTTTCTTCTTTTCTTCCTCTTGCTTCTTCAGCTCTTCTTCAGAAGGAGTCTGTTTCTCAGTATTCTCTGCAGGCTTTTCTGTACTTGCAGTATTACTTGATGAATTATCTTTTGTTGTAGCTTCGCTGCTTGCATCATTGCTTGCAGGTAATGCGTTTCCTTCCGTAAACAACGCAACAGTCCTAAAGTTCGCAAAATCAATTATCGAAGACTGTGACATAGGATTCGGGATATCAGACTTATTGATCTCTTTATATGTTCCCGATCCGTCAGTATCGCTGCCGTCAAGCGGGATCTTCTCACTCTCTACATACTCAACGGTATCTTTAAGTGTAGATTCCACAACATTCTTTACAGCTGTATCTTCTTTTGCAACATTAACCTGTGATTCTTTCTTTACCTCATCGCTGACATCAACAGCCTTCATCTCAACCTTATCTTTAACGGTCACTGTCTTTGTTGATGTATCAAGAGTGTACTGAGAGAAGTCGGAAGGAAGCTCTTTGGGAGTAACCTTATATGTTCCGGCCTTCATATCTTTCTTATAGATGATTCCGTCTCTGTCATCATCTTCATAATCTACTGTAGATCCGTCGGGAGTCTCAACAGTTACCTTAAAAGGAACTTTTGCGACAAGCTTTTTATTGCTTCCCACAAACTTGATCTTAAGGTCGCTCTTGATAGAAGAAAGATTGACATTAACTTTACCGCCCTTTACTTCTTCCTCTTCTTTCTTCTCTTCCTCTTCGGTTGCCTCTGTCTTTGCTTCGTCAATGATCTCCGCAGTCATCACCTTTGCTTTTTCAGCATCAGCGACCGCAACAAGTCCGCTCTGTCCGACAATCTGGACATCACCGATTGTAGATCCGACATCCGCAAATGAACTGATCTCATTATTCTTGCCTATTGCTTTGGAATAGAACACTCCTGTCACAATAGCACCTGAAATAATGACAACTGCGACAGCTGCCGCTATACGCTCAACAGCAGTCGTATTCTTCAAAGCTTTTCCCAATCTTGCGAATACAGCTCCCGGTCCTTCATCATAGTCATCTTCCGCTCTGCGTCTGGAATGCTTTTTGCCGGAATATTTACCGGATCTGTAGCCGCCCTTTATCGATGCCTTGTATCCACGGCCATATTCTTCATCATCATATCTGTCATCGAATCCGCCGTCATACTCATAGTCATCATCTATATATCTGTTGTCATATTCATTGTCACCGCCAAATGTTTTCTGAAGATCATCATCTTCGAACCGATCGGCATCTTCTGCATATTCTCTGTCATCATCAGCATAATCCCTGTCATAATCATAGGAATCATACTGACTTTCATCTCTGTATTCTCGCTCCCCTGCGTTATCGTCATAATTATGGGCAGCACCTGAATAATAGCGATCATCATCGGCATAACCGTGTCCGTAGTCGTCTCCGTCTACATAGTCACGATCATCGTCAGCATAATCCCTATCATAATCATCTTCTTTATAATTATTATCGTACTCGACGTCTATATCGCCGTATTTGCGATCATCCACGTAATCACGGTTGTTATCTTCGTAGTCGCGATCATAATCGTAATCATCATAATCACGATCATCCCTGTACCCGCGATTATCATCATAGACTTCATATTCCATATCATAGCGGCGATCATCATAATCACGATTATCATCGTAATCATCATAGTCGTCGTATCTTCCGGTATCACGATCGTCATAATCTCTGTCGTATTCTTCGTATTCCCTGTAGTCTCGTTTTTTTCTGTCACTAGAAGCCTTGCGGCCGAGAAATAATCCTCGCTTAGTTATCTTTTTCATATACACTCCTCGTACGATCAATCAAATTCCGTAACTAAATATATCCTCCCTCGATAACCCCCTATACCATATATAGCATTTTAACATCTCCGAAATATAATAACAACTTTTTGTTATCATTCGGTTATTTCCTTCCTATATTACGTATACTTATTAAATTCCGGTCAGCATGATCAAATAGGTCCCCTTTAATCAACCCACACAGTATAGTCCTTATCAAGAACATATATTGTGTAGTCTCCGGCATTTCCCGTATCTTCTATTACAGGATTCTCCCTTTCAATAAACTTCTCAAAGTCCTGTTCAAGCGCTTTCGACACAATATAGCACGTAGCTCCCGCCGCGTCCTTGACAGGCGGATACCAATTCTTATCGGAAAGCCACTTGGCCCCCTGCATTTCCTCCATAGAATTAACAGGCCTTATCTTTACTTTATTATTGCTGAGTACAGTTATCATATTTGCATGGTCAAAAGTTGAGTAGCCGTATTCATAGCCTCTCTCACTCATCCACTCACTGACAAGATATCCGCCGTACTCTTTTGTATTATCGCTCTTAATCAGATCGTCATAGAAATACATACCCTTAATGCTCATATATACAATGACAGGTACCGCAATCCACATGGTGTACTTCTTATTAAATCTGTTCATAAATGCAGCAGTTCCGACCGCCACAACAAATACCAGCATGAGATAATATCTCGGCGCCGCTTCGGACGTAGTAAAAGTTGATGAAAGAACGCAGACTATAACGCCAAACAGCATCGTAAACAGGCTGTATCTGTTAAATCCGGCCCTGTCATCTTCATCATCATTTCTTTTTATCAGAGAAATCGCGGTCATCACATAACCGCAAACCGCCAGCACACAGAAAAGTATCGCAAGAACAGGCGCAGTGTCAAAGCTAATGACTTCAAGCAAAAAAGGAAGTACTATCTCTACAAACTTCTCTCCTGCATGTCTTATATTCCTGCTTGCACCAAGTCCGTATCCTCCCGAGAACTTTGTCGCAAGAAAAGATATCGCAAAAAGTCCGAATACCCATCCGAGAATAAAGAAATTGTCCTGCTTTTTCTTTTTTATAAATAAAACAAATCTTCTCAGGATCTCAGTTCCAAGTAGCGGCGCATAGCAAAAAAGACATGCATGCATTCCCTGAAGTCCGTTAATAACGGCAAGAACAACCGTAAAAACAATTATCGGAACGGAAACTTTATTCTTCTTAAGGCAGCTGTTGTATAACATCATAATAATAAACAATGTTATAAGGTGGCTTACATAATACTCCGCATAGAGATACATCATATTATGGATGTCTTCACCACACTTCATAAGCGAAAGCGCAAGTCCTGCCGCCACAAATATCTCAGCACCGCGAAGCCCTATCTGCCTGAAATAAAGGATCATAACTCCAACAAGCGCTATCATCATCGCAGCACATGATATGCCCATTGCAAGATTCATATTATATCCCGTCAAAGGATACAAAATAGCCTCAAGATTCGGTGTCGAAATAATATATTTGTGAGTCGATCCGCACCACGTATCCGGAAGCGTATAGCCGTTTTCATAAATTGAGATACCGACAAGCGTCTCGGAAGCTATATCGGAATTCATCTTCACAGTATAGTGATTGATATCGGCATCCGCATAGATCCAAACAAATCCAAGCACAAATATTATAAGAACGCATAAAAGCACACGTTCAATGATCTTATAAATATCTTTGTTTTCAGTCACAATTTTCCTCACAATTCACCGGTCGGATTCAAGACAAATGGAACACGGCAATGCCGCAAACAATAAGGCCCATGCCGATTAGTTTCCTTGCTGTGAGCTTTTCCTTAAAAAAAGCTCTTGCCATGAACATTACTATGACATAGCTTATGGGCTCCATGACAACCGTGCCCATATAGCCAAGTCCTTCATAACAGAAAATTGATATTACCATAGATACAAGCAGAAGTGAATATCCCGCAATAACAAATACGTTCAGATACTCTTTTATAACCGATGCATAACTCTTTTCAGCACTCTTTTTAAGAAGCATCTGAGAAGAAGAAGCTATAAACTCCGCAAGGATCATCAAAAAGAAAAACTTATTCAATTTCTTTTCCCTCCTTGTCAGAGCTGTTCATAACAATCACTCCCGCAATGACGATCAGTACACCTATCACCTTTTTCGGTGTGATCCCGTTCGAAAAAATAATAAAATTCCAGAGCATTGACCACATAAGAGTGATAGCCTTATTGGCATATGCCACCGAAAGCTGGAACTTCTTAATTACCTGCTGCCAGATAACCGCATAGATTGCCAAAGCTACAAATTCAAGAGCAAAAAAGCCTATCCATCCAAATGACATAAAATCGTACTTGGATGCGCAATTGGCAGCAACGGTGGAAAGAGAATAAACAATAACAGCCCCCTGCAACTGCAAATATTTAACTATGCTGTTTTCCTTCATTTATCCTTCCCCTTTTTCAATAGACAGCACTTTTGCGTAGAATTCAGCGAAATGCTTGGCAATATATTTATTACAATCCGCATTTACATGGACATTATCAAGAAGCATATCCTGGCTGTTTTCATCCGTGATGGTTCCGTAGTAATTGTCTATAACACTTACTCCGCTGTGAGGAGCCGCTGAACATGCATCGATCATATACTGATAATAATCAACAACAACACCGTTTCCGCCGTCGTAGTCACGACCTTTCATTGTCTTTCCCTCTGAATTATAGGCAAAGCAATATGTAAGAGTCATGCACACGATCCTGATATGAGGATATGTCTCCTGAATCTGGGCTATTCCCGATGAAAGAGCGCCCTTATAAGTTACCTCATCTTTCGGATCATCGGGATTCATTCCGATTCTTCCGTCCAAATAGTCCTGAGCGTTGTAATCAACAACAATGGTATCAATATTATTAAAATCAACCTTTTCAAGTGTTGATATACTGCTTTCATATGCAGAATCGGACATATGCCCCGCAGCATCGTGAAGGACCGCATAATCTCCGCTTGTGATTGCCTGAACAACACTGGCAAAGCAAAAACCGTCCATCGGGAAATCACTGCTGTAAGAAGCAGCCTTACGTGCAATGGTTGATCCCGGAAATCCTGCGTTTATACATGTAGCACCTGTTTCTTTTGCAATCTGCTCTACAACTCCGGTCTCTCCCTTGTCATAGGTGATCGCATCGTTTCCGAGGAAAAGAATTGTCTCTTTGCCATCCTGATGAGCCGGCATTGCAAGCTGCTCGTCAGAAAGATAATTGGGAATATCCGCAAGCTCATACTCAAGATTCTTTTCATCCGATTCCTCAAGTTCAAAACTGCTGGAATTCCACTTTGCAAGTTTAAGCACAAAAAACAGGATCACAAGAGCAATGATACCGATAACAACAAAATGAGCCCAACGGGGAATTTTTGTTTTTCCTTCATATTCGTCATCGTCCTCATAATTGTCATCATAGTCATCGTCTCTGTAACGTTTCTTAGAGCGCTTACTTACGCGTCTGCTGTCCTCATCGAGATCTATGAAATCATCATGCTCATCATCTTCATAATCCCTCGAATAATCATCATAGCGTTCGTCTTCATCGTAGTCCCTTACAGAATCACCGCGCCTGTCATTTCTGTAACTTCTCTGCAAACCGTCACGCCTTCCGCCTCTGTCTGCACGATAGTCATCCTCGTAATCTTCTTCAAATCCCATTTCATTATCCTCGTCGTAATCTTCATAGCGCAGATCATCCTCGAAGTCTTCAGCATCCCTAAAGTCATCATCATTTTCATATTCTTCCATATCGTCATCAGAAAGAATATCAAAATCATCATCACTGTATATTTCAAAATCTTCTCTGTTATTACTTTTCCTTCCCATACAAATATCATTCCTCTCTTATATTAACTATAGAGTTTAAACCGTACGCCCTTGCCACATCCTTATTTATCACATTGTCCGGATCATCAGGTAAAAAGAATGTATAGAAGTTTCTTATTGCTTCCGGTTCGATTGGAACATCAACTTCCACATCCTGCCCCTTCTTGTCCGCAAAGCTCTCGATAAGTTCCTTGGTATCGGCATAATTTTTCTGAAATTCGCCATCATATAACTGCTTATTCAATTTAGCAATACAGTATTCTCTCGGAGAATATGTTGTTGCTATAAAACTTACAAATATTATTGCAGAAAGAACCGTAAGAACAGACATCCTCTTATGTCCTTTAAGCATCCTTCCGATAAGCCATCCCACAAACAGCGCAAGATTGTCAAGCGCCAGAGTCAGCGCAACCGTCATGACAAAAAAGCATCTGTTCGGAATCCATCCGACTCCGTACCCCAAAACTACCGGGAACACTGTAACAAGCGGAGTCACCAAAAGCATTATCGCCAAAACTCCCCAAGCCTTCTTGTGGAGCTTTATTTTATCATAAATTAAATAACCCACTGCTATAAGGCAGACAAACAGGACAAAAAAGTTTTTATCAAGAAACAGCCATTTTAACCCATATTGATAGTATCCCAAAGTATGTGCCACTCCTGCCTTAATATCAAGAGTACCGCTGCTCTCAAGATCCTGTCTGGCAAAGTTTCCCGGTGCAAGTGCATTGGCCAAAGCCCCTGCAAAACAAACCAAAAATACGATCAGATTATCTTTTTCAAGTTTCTTTCTCTTGATCACAAAATATATAACTATACACAAAAGGAGATACATATATGTTCCCGTTATGGCAAGAGATGCACCGACCGCAAATACTCCGAGAATAGCAGCTCCCACAGCCGGCTCTCTTCCGGTGAGTGCAACTTCTTTATTACAATTATAAACAATAAAGAGCCCGAGTGAAATAATGCCGAATGCTACAGGAAATCCGTATACCGATGCGCCGACATACCAATAGTATATTTCCTGAAACGCATCATACACAGTAAGCGGAAATAACGTAATAGCCATTATAAACAGGTAAACATGCATTCCGACTTTTGCGGCACCTCGTACGAAAACACCCGTCAAAAAAAGGACAGCTCCCAGGATCAGGATAACATTGACCATCATAGTGATCCGCAGCGCAGTAAAACCACCGCTTATTATAGGATTAAAGAATGATCCGAAAAAGGAAGTAAAATAAGTACCCTGATGATGTTCATATATCTCACGCGAAAAATCACATGCGACAACAAAACGATTCCACAGCCCTTTAACTCCTATTCCTGTTCTTGCATACCAATAATCATCCGATACCGGCACAGCATACATGGACACTCTGACGATTGTTCCAACCATAAGTACAATCACTAAAAATGATATAATCCCGATTCCCCACTCAATTACTTTTTGCAATCTCTCGTGCTTCATATGTCAATGTTCTTCCTTACCATTCTTTTGAAAAAAGTTCTGCAAAATCATAGTCTGCGACCATTTTTCTAACTGTAGACAATCCATTTTCCATTTCTTCGACGGATCTTATTTCATATTTTCCGTCTTTAAAGCATTCTACCATAAATTTGTTAATTGCGGGTTTATAATGTGAATAATCCGCGTAATTATCAAGATCAAGTGTTTCTTCCATCGTCTGGAAATAAAAAACCCTTGCATTGTCATATTGAAGAAGTCTCTCAGCAACATATCTGTACTGTTCCATTGTTGCCTCAAAAGTATTCTCCCTCATAACATTGTTCCAGTACAAGATACTGTACGGCGGGAAAAAGAAATAAAACTCGGTGTCCGGATTCTCCTCAACAAAAGGCAGGATATTCTCGGATAGATTAACTTCCGTAGCTTCGATCAGAGCGTCTTTTTCCGTCTCCACGGGATTTTCTTCCGGCTGCTCATAATTGTGCATAACCCACTGCGTATTGTAATACTCGGGCGTCCACCAGCTGAAATAGATTTCCGAAAGATCGGATCCTTTCCCTTGTATCGCAGGCCTGAAAATATATTCAAACAAAACATCCTTATTTATGAGATACTTGACATCATTTATGACATTCTTGTCATACAGATGCATGGGAAGCGGATACTTCGTCGTAGCCGAATCTGCGGCCATTGTAGGAATATCTACCGCCAGATATACCTGTTTTACAGGCTTTTGCTTTCTCGCATAGGTATTCTTATCAAAAACGATCGACAGAATGTTGTAATCATCTTTCGGATACGCCCCGCTGTAACTGAGCTTAACCGTATCGGTCCCCATTATCTCCTTGAAATCGTCGGTATCAAAATTAACCGTCATCGAAGATCCTATGATACATCCGTCATAAATCATATTCTTTGCCATTCCCGGATTCTGACTCAGCTGATTGTCAACAATATACGGAAATCCCGCCACAGGTGCATGATAATGAAAAAAAGGATCCACATATACGACCAGAGCCCCGCAGGCAATAAACACGATCAATATCAAACTTATTAAGATAAAAAAATATTTTTTATATCTTTTCATACCAATCTTCCCGTCAGAAATTCATGTATAAAAACGTACTCACACCCGAAAAGCTAATGATACTCCATACCAAAAGCACCGCAGTAAGTACCGTTGTTCCAAGATTTATCTTGCATTCCTTGGAATACGAAATTGCATTTTTGCCAAAAAATATGATACCTGCGCCGACTATCAGAAAAAGCCACAAGCATATATCCCATGCAAAACTGAGATTCATAAGCGGCGTCACCTTGATCACATACCATATCTCATCAAGATTGAATCCGTCCGCGAAAGTACTGTAAAACGGTCTTATTCCGCCAACCGCCATTCTCTTAAAAAGAAGCAGCGCATCGGATATCTTCTCAGCCCTAAAGAACACCCAGGCCGCAGTCACGTAAGCATATGTAAAGATTATTCCAAAGATTCTCTTACATACAGATACCGCTTTGCTCTGCGCCTTCTCACCTGAAGCTTTCTTCTTATTTTTTACGATCCTTGTGATGATGCTGAGAATACCGTGCATGATTCCCCAGACAACAAATGTCAGTCCGTTGCCGTGCCATATTCCGCTAAGAAGAAATACTGTAAAGATATTCTCATACGTTCTAAGACGCCCTTTTCTGTTTCCTCCGAGAGGAATATAGACATACTTCGTAAAAAACTTAGTGAGAGTAATATGCCATCTGTCCCAGAAATCATCTATATCCACCGCTTTATACGGCGAATTGAAATTAAGTGCAAGCTCAAAGCCCATCATAAGGCAGATTGCGGCCGCAACATCGCAGTAACCGCTAAAATCAAAATACAGCTGAAATGAATAGAACACGGCTGACAATATCGCTTCCATCCTGCCCAGATTTGGAATAGAAGAAAAGCCGTAATCAACCGCTTTTGCGAAGGTATCCGCAAGGATAACCTTCTTGAACATTCCTATAGACAAAAGAAGCATTCCGCGCATTATCTTTTCCCAGTCGAGATCCTCGTCGTACGCCTTCTTAAGCCCGCCTATAAAATCCGAATAATTCATAAGCGGTCCCTGGAGTATCTTTGGGAAAAACAAAATGTAGATAAGATAGTTCATCAGATCATGTTCTTCTATATCTCCCCTATAGAGATCGATAAGGTATGAAATCTGATTGAAAGTATAAAAGCTGATCGCAACCGGGAAAAAAGTCCCTCTGAATTTAAAGAAGCATAAGATCGCAACATTTGCCGCAATACAAATACCAAGCCTGACTTTTGAATTCTTCTTCATCCTGATGATATTTATTGCATTTATGTTGAGAAATATACTCATACAAAAAATGACAGTATTACGAAAGTCAAAAAGACCATAGAAAACAAGAGAGCCCAGAATCATCAGCAGATTCAGCATGCCTTCTTTTTTCTTATGATCTTTGATATAAGTTCTTATTAAAAAATACGCCGCCAGAAATATCGGCAGAAATAAAAGCATAAACCCGTATGAATTAAAAAGCATTTTACTTCAACCATTCACTTCTTTTGCTCATAAGAAGCGCCTTAAAGATGTCAATATCATCAACTGTCGTAAGCTTAATGTTCTTCTCAGATCCTTGTGAAAAATACACTTTTCTGCCTAGTTCCGTCATAAGCGTACATGATGCAACGGAATTGGTTATACCCTTGGAAAGAGCCTCTCTGTGAAGTTCACATATCTCTCCAAGTCTGAATCCCTGAGGTGTCTGCGTTCTCTTAAGATTATCTCTGGGATATGTCTCTTCGGACATCTCGCCGTCCGTTGTAGTAAGCATGGCTTCCGCGCAAGGAATCGCCGTAATTGCATTTCCATACTGCTTGGTCTTCATTATGCAGTCGGATATAATCTCAGCCGATACCATAGGTCTTATCGCATCATGGATAAGTACTATAGAATCCGCATCAAAATTCTTTTCAAGTTCATACACGCCGTTGCGGATCGAGCCCTGACCGTTCTCTCCACCGCCTACAACATGCTCAAGTTTAGAAATATTAAACTGACGTGCATATGCCATAAGCATCTGCTCCCAGCCCTCAACACACACTACCGCGATTGAATCAATCTCAGGGTGATTCTGAAACGCCTCAAGCGTATACACAATAACCGGCTTCTCATTTACCGTAAGAAACTGCTTGGGAATATCCTGCTTCATTCTGGCACCTGTGCCACCGGCAATTATAAGCGCTATTGTTTTCATATCTATCATTCCTCGTTTTTCTTAATAACATTAACGTGCATAGGCACTCTCTTATCTTCGGGAGGAAGACTCATATAATCCTTGTAAGTCTTCTTAAGCCACTTGTCATGGTTCTTCGGAATAGGGAACTCTTTATCCCTTATATGTGCCACATCAGGTCCGTAGACAAGATGATCCGCATCAAAATCAAGTCCCCAATATCTTGGATCGGGCTGCTCATTAGAGATGAAAAGAGTCGTCTCATCGCCGCCTCTGTCGGCCCTCTTGGCAATTCCTCCGAGAGTCTGAAGCTTCATATATTCCTGTGCAATGACTCTGAAAGGTATGAACTTTCCTACAGTCGTAAGAATACAGGAAACAGCCTTCATGACTCCTTTAAATTTGGAATAATCAACATACGGCCTGTGTCCCATCGCAAGAGCATAGAGAAGTTTCATTCTGATAAGCTGCCACTTGTGATTATCCGCCTCTTTGTCGAATACAAAAAGATCCAGTGTCGGATGCGAATATCTGTGATCGTAGAAATCTTCAGCTCCGAATGAGGTCTCCTCGTAAGTAAGATCGTAATCTGCGATCTTTGTGATAAAATCAAAAAACTGAGGATATCTTTCAAATCTTAAGAGCTTAAATCTCTTATCAGCTTCTTTTTCATAGACCTCAATAAATCTCTCATAGTCCTCACGCAAAAAGAGAATATCCACATCATCATCCCACGGAATAAAATCCTTGTGCCTTACAGCGCCGAGGAAAGTTCCTCCGTGAAGATAATACTGTATATCATATTTTTTACATATCCTGTCAACCTCTGAGAGCATGGCAAAATCAGACTCATGCACTCTGTCCAGATATTGTTGTACTTCTTTATCCATTTGCCTCTTCTTCCTGAATCTTTTTTATTACGACAGGGTCTTTATATACATAAAAGCGCCCCACTTTGTCCACAAGCTTCAGACCAAGTGTTCCCAGATCTTTACTCACCTTTCGCGTTTTTGTATCTTCCGGAACAACAACATAGACGCACTCTGCAAATCTTGTTGCTTCTATAAGCTGATCTGAATTTAAAACTCCGACGCCGTTTATCTCATCGACATTCTTATACGCATAATATACAGGATCCAAGTAGTCTTCTTCGATAAAATCCGCTCCGTAAGGCATGAGAATATTTGAATCATACTGCCTTACAAACCACGTAAGCTCCTCAGGAAATGCCACTGTAATGCGCTCTTCCTCATCCTCAGGTGCAACCAGTTCGCAAATATCAATAACATCCTGCGGTATATGATAAAGATTCTCCGCCTTCTTCATGTAAACGCCTTCGGTATATACATACTTTCCGGTAAATACTATAACAAGTAACATTATAACAAAAGTAGCTCTTTTTACCGCATCACGCTTTATCTTATTAAGGATAAGGCACGCAGCATAAGCAAGCACAATATATTGAGGTATGAGCCACAACAATCTGTAATACTCTCTTCCCTCATCAAATCCCGGTACTTTTACAAATATCATTTTGGTTACAGGGAAAAGAAATGCTACAACCATCACAACCGGCCAGATTCCAAACAACGCTTTCTTTGAAAGATCGTGTTCGGAAACAATTATAAAAACTGCTGCCGCAAGAAAAAGAACAATCATAAGCATTGCTTTAAAATCATCAACCGGCACACCGTGTCCGCCGAAATACTCTTTGAGCTCTACAAAACATTGAACAAATATTCCGTACATATCACAGCCCACCTCCCATCATTATATAGATTCCAAAATAGATAAGATTGGGTATGACCGCCATGAATGCTCCCACAAGCACAGTCCATCTCTTTGAAACAAACAGAAGTACAAGTGTAAAAAGAGCTGCGAGCCCGCTTGAAAAAACAATTCCAAGCTCCGAGCACATTCCCGAGAACATATTCACAAGTCCGAGCATTATCCACAAAGGCGCCGTCAGTTTCAGCTTTTCCTTAAATCCGCCCTGCACCTCTTTTACCTTTGACACATCGTCAAACATAAGTAAAAAGATCCAAAAGATCATCGGGAAAACTATATTGCACAAAAGCGCCTTTCCCTGCCATGTTCTTGTAAGGAAAAATGCTGCGGGCGTTGTTATCGAAACATTTCCGAATATCATTATGACATTCACGAAGATCATAAATACAGGCAGGTTCTCTTTTTTATCCTTAAAAAGAACTTTACCTATAAGATAATATACATAATAAACAAGCGGTATGAAAAGCGCCTGAACAGCCGAATGTGACACAATTGTCGCATGCACCGACGAACTCTTTGCGATAAAAGCTATCCACATTGTAATAACAGCAAGCGCATGTCTGATATCAAGGTCTATCATTACTCCCCTATTGGCATCGACTCTGTTCATAAAATCTCTCTGCTGCGCAGCAAGAGAATTCGCAACATAGAATGAATCATCCCCGTTAAACGGAGCATACACATAGCTCATAACAATCTGAAACAGCACAAGAGCTATAAAGATCCCATAGTAGATCTTTGTCTCCGTCTTGAGCTCAGATAATGCTTTCAGCTTAAACAAAGTCTTATCAAATCTGAATGCTCCGATAAGCGCAAGTATCGATGTCACTACCACATAGATCCTTCTGCAATGCGTAAATGCAAACCATTTATAATGCAGCATGCATGGAATCGATATTATTTCAAATAATGCAAAGTAGATAAGAAGTCCCAGAACGAAAGTAGTTCCAACCGTTTTTCTCTCTTTTGGCAATATAAAATTAAATACCTGCCCGATAAGATAGGGCACTATCAACATCCAATAGATGAGTCGCACTACTGACCATGCAACCATAAGCATATGTATAATCTCCTAAGCAATGTAGTTATCTGTGTCTGTTATACCAGCATACTTTTTATATGCTGCTGCAGGATACTGATTCCCGTAAGGTTCTCTCCGCCTCTCGGGATAATGATATCCGCATATTTCTTACTGGGTTCGATAAACTGCTCATGCATCGGCTTAACGGTATCTGCGTACTGATTAAGAATAGATTCTATGCTTCTTGCACGCTCAACCATATCACGTCTTATTCTGCGCATCAGCCTTTCATCGGCGTCTGTATCAACAAAGACCTTAATATCCATAAGGTCTCTCAATTCCTTATTCTCAAGAACAAGAATTCCCTCAAGAATTATAACATTCTTTGGCGCGATGTGAACCGTCGCATCGGCTCTGTTGTGAATCGAAAAATCATAAACGGGAATATCCACTTCCTCGTTATTCTTAAGCTTTTTTACATCCTCGATCATCATCTGTGTATCGAATGAATCGGGATGATCGTAGTTAAGCTTGGACCTGTCCTCGTATGAAAGGTCATTGTGTGCTTTATAATACGAATCATGATTTATGACAACGATGTCATCCCCAAAATTCTCTTTTATCTTTCTGACTATCGTAGTCTTTCCTGATGCGGTGCCTCCCGCTATTCCAACAATACAAATCTTATCTGGCATACTTTCCTCCTTTTGAAGTGAAATACTGATGATCTATCACTTCGCCGGTTTCCTTATCATATATTAGTATCTGGATATCCGCACCTATATAAGCATCGTCATAAAGGTAATTGGTATCCGTGTCATCCGCCTCATAGAATAATCTGAAATCGTGCTCGACAGGTTGATAGTACATTCGCCCCATAGCTATCTCTATATTCTCAAGGCAACTGTCCCCCGAAGCCTCATAGATTTTTCCCGATTTCGGATCGCTTATCATTATATACGGGCCCGCCGTGGTTTTTATCATGTTTGAACCGGCTATCTCACTGATAATATGTTCCATCGGTTTATCCGTAAAGACCTGTGAACCATCATTGCAATAGAATACAAATCCATATTCCCCAAGAGACATTAGACTTAGTTTGGAAATAAGATTGTTCTCCTCTCGAATATCATCCCTGATAGTGTCATAGAAATTATTACTGCGTTCTTCCCAATAAGAATAGGCTTTATCGCCCCTGTGGTCGGTAAGCTTTCCTTTCTTCTTAAGCCAGTCACCTATAGCCCTTGTAGTCTTCGTCGCTCCCACAACATTCAGATGACCGTGATCGTTAAGATCCGAATATATATCTATGACATCACCGTTAAGCATGTTAAGATAAGGCACATCGTAAGCCTTTGCGATCGCACCGGCCGAATTTGCCGCAATAATATCTTTTGTCTCAGGATTAAAAGGATCGAAAGTCACAAGTACACCGATACCACGTTTTTGACACTCCTCGATAATAGCGGCAAGATAGCGTTCCCCAACCGTCTCCTCTTCAAGGATTGTTCCTTTCTCTGGCTGTTTGCAAAGAAGTATCGATGTCTCCACATCATATCTCATCTCTGCGCCAAACAACTCATTTCGTGACTCATGCCCCGTTATGGATTTGAAATCATCTTCGGATATGTATTCCCACCTGTTGTGATATACAAGGAAATCAAAAAGAAATTCTCTCCTTACTTTTTTATCCAAAATAAGGTCGTTCATCGCATCTATTTTAAGTTTGTTGCACGGCCATACATCCATATTGAGATGAAGCTGCTCAACAGATGTATTTACCTCATCCTCATCGGGATTTGCCTCCCTGTCGTCAAGATAGCGATAGTCCTTTTCAAGCATATAGGCATCAACAACAACCCACTTGGGCGTTGTATACTGAAGTGATTCCATCAGCTCCCAATATGTTGACTGAAGAAGTGAACCATGGCCTCCCATATTATAAGATGTGTAACCGTATTCCTTGTATAAAACCGTCGGATTGATAGCATTTATGACATGCGATGATCCGATAAACAGAACATCTATCTGATTTTTTTCAGCCATATCAAAAAAATCCGCATACTTATACAGACTGTCTTTTCTCTCCAATACAACCGTCGCCCCATATAGAATGACACCTACGGTTAATGTAAAAAATATGCACTTCAACGCAATATTTATCTTTGTTTTTATTCCCATCCCCATTCTCGCCTTTAAAACTGCTTATATATAAAATCAGATACGTCGTAACCCGGCCCCCATATACCGCATACTACCGTAACCAAAATTCCCACTATCATAATGATCCAGCGAAGCCACATTCCCTGGCACAGAATCTTTTCCCTTATCACAATTCCTCTATTGTTTACAAGATCGACAATTATCATAAGCACTATGCCAAATATACCGACAAGATAACTACCTCTGGTAAGACCATACTGGTACATACTTCCGTCAACATATTTCCACGGCGTGAATGCAAATGAATTCCTGATTATCCCAAGAGCCTGATATATGTCATCCGCTCTGAAAAATACCCATGCATAAGCCACAAGAATGAATGTCCCCACTGTTTTTACAACTCTGTGAGAAAAGCTTGCCCTTCCGACATTAAATACCTTCGTCACTTTATCCCTGAAAGGAGAAAGCGCACTTCCTATAACCTGATAAATACCGTGAATCAGTCCCCATGCAAGGAACGTAAAATCCGCGCCGTGCCAAAGTCCGCTTACAGTAAATACTATGAGTATATTGATGAATTTTCTGACAGTGCCTTTTCTGTTTCCGCCAAGCGGAATATAGAGATAATCCCTGAACCAGGAAGAAAGCGACACATGCCATCTTCTCCAGAACTCCGCAATTGACATCGCAAGATACGGGCACTCAAAATTCTTCATTACATCAATGCCCAAGATCCTGGCAATTCCTATAGCGATATGTGAATATCCCGCAAAATCCGCATAAATCTCAAACGTATAGAAAATAATAGCAACAAACGCCACAGATCCTCTGATTCCGTCTGATGCATCAAATACAGTATTAACAAAAATAGCCAGTCTCTCCGCAATAACAAGCTTGAGGAAATATCCCCAAAGCACCTGAAGAAACCCATTTCTGAATCTGTCAAAATCAATGGGCTTGGGATTATCAAACTGCTTTAGCATATTCCCCGCTCTCTCTATCGGTCCGGCAACAATCTGTGGGAAAAACGATATAAAAAGCGCAAGTTTGAAGAAATTCTCTTCGGGTTCTATCTTATCTCTGTATACATCGATAAGATATCCGACAGATTTAAGTATGTAAAAAGAAAGTCCCAAAGGAAGTATCATATTAAAATGAGCCGCTTCTACCGAACCAAGTGTAACTTTCTCCAAAATTACCATGAAGAAATTAAGGTATTTAAAAACAAAGAGAATTCCAATGTTAAAAAGAAGGCATAAGAAAAGAACAAGCTTTGCCATACCTTTTTTCTTGCCAATATAGATTCCCGACGTATAAACCGAAAGTATCGACAACAAAAGGATTCCCACAGCATCTATACCCGCAGTCGAATAAAACACCATGCTCACAATAAGAAGCCAGATATAACGATACTTAGCAGGTACTATAAAGTTGACCAAAACTGCAATCGGCAAAAAAGCCATAAATGCAAATGAAATAAAACTCATTAAATCTCCCTAAGTCCGGTCTTTAACCCTAAAATCATTTTTCTTTTTCAAAATTTATGCGCTTTTCCTCAACCACTATCGGGCGTCCGATAACTCTGGTATTTATGTTGAGGATGTATTCTCCGGTAAGTCCAATGAAAAAGAGCTGGATTGCCCCTATAAGGAACATTCCGATGATCATCGGTGCGTAACCTGCATGGAAGCTGTACCAGTGAGTAAGTTTAAGCACAAGATATATAAATGCAACTATCATATCGATAAGTGCACAAACAAACCCTGCAATAGTACAGAGTCTTAGTCCTACCTTGGTATATGACGTAATGCTCAGCATTGCCGCATCATACAATGTATAGAAATTGTTATGTGTCTTTCCCGCTCTTCTCTTTGGCTGCTCATATTCTACGGTTGTCATATTAAATCCCTCACCGTACTCGGCAACTATTCCTCTTATGAAAGGAACCGGATCGTTGAGCTGTCTAAGAAGTGATATGAAAGTCTTATCATAAAGTCCAAAGCCCGTGAAATGCTCGATCATGCGAACGCTGGACATATTCTTTATTGTCTTATAATAGATTGTTCTGAGGAAATAAATAAATCCGTTTTCCTTACTGGACGCTTTTACGCCGCTCACAATCTTGTGGCCCTCTTCCCACTTTTTTACAAACACGGGGATAAGCTCAACGGGATCCTGAAAGTCAGCGCACACGGGAATCACACAATCTCCGTCAAGGGAGCACATCCCGTGAAAAGGTGAATTGAACTGACCGAAATTGGTTACGTTAAATATCGCCTTTATCTTCTCATTTCCCGCACAGATCTTCTCAATCTTATCTCTTGTTCCGTCCGTTGATGCATTGTCTATAAAAACAATCTCATAATCATAATCTGAAAGGTCTTTTTTTATGACCTCTTCAACTGCGGAAGATATGCCTTCCACATTCTCCACCTCATTAAAACAGGGGATCAAAATACTAATCTTTTTTTTCATAATACTCCTAAAAAAATGCGGTGCCGTTTCTAATCTCAAGCACCGCATTTAAAATTTAATCTATCTCTACATCATACACTTCGATCTATATTACGAAATGCCTTTTCATCAGTCGACCTCGACCTCTTCATTTTCGACATCTTCTGTCTTCTGACCGTCAGTCTCGTGGTACTCCTTCTCTGTGTTAACATTCCAAATATTACTGCGGTCTGTCTCGCCGCTTATAATATTCTTTACAACTTCAAACGAAGTGCACATGGAATGATCTATATTATTGTATCTGTGCTGTCCGTTACGTCCCACACAGTATAGATTATCTATTGTATTAAGGTACTCGATAAGCTTATCCATCTCATCATAAGTATCAAAGTATGCAGGATATGCTTTCTTAACACGTTCCATGTGGTAATCAATGACTTCCTTTGCATCGCTTATAAGATTAAGCGTTACCATCTCACCGATGGCCATCTTAGCAAATTCATCCTCAGTCATATTCCACATCGAATCGCCTTCAAAACAGAAATACTCAAGTCCGAGCCATACTGTATGATCAAGGTCTTTTACAAGGTACGGTGACCAGTTGTTGTAGATCTGGAAACGTCCCATCTTAACATTTCTGTCCTGTACATATACCCAGTTATCGGGAACTATATTACCGATAGTCTTGATATTGGTCTTATTTACAAGATTAAGCTTGGGAACAAGAACTCCAAGAGTCATGTAATCACGATAAGGAAGACCTGCCGCAATTCTTGCGGGATCTGCGGGAACATCATTCATTCCTGCAACGAGGTCCTTAACAGGCATTGAGCTGATAACAACATCTCCGTCTATATCCATCTCCTTGCCATCCATCATGTATGACACGCCCTTTATATGATTACCTTCCTTGCGGATCTTGGTAACCTTGGCATTCATGATTATTGTTCCGCCAAGTTTCTTGATCTCTTCCGCAGTAACTTCCCAGAGCTGACCGGGTCCAAGCTTAGGATAACTGAACTCCTCGATAAGTGAAGTCTCAACCTTTCCGCCCGTCTTACCTGACTTCTTGCGAAGCGCATTCTTAAGTACCGCCAAAATGGAAACACCCTTAACTCGCTGTGCTCCCCATGAAGGATCTATCTCTGAAGGATGTCTTCCCCAGAGGTTCTCTGTATAATACTCAAAGAACATCGAATACAATTTCTTACCGAAACGGTTTATATAGAAATCTTCAAGTGAGTTCTCCTTGCGCTTAAAGAGCATAGCTCCGACATAAGAAAAACCGCACTGAACAGTCTTTATAAGTCCCATGTTCTTGAAAGTCTCTGCCTTAAGTGAGATGGGATAATCATAGAACTTTCTGTCAAAAAAGATTCGTGATACGCGGTTCCTTCTGAGCATAACTCTGTCAGTCTTCTCAGGATCGGGGCCACCCTCAGCCATCTTCATAGGCCTATTCAAAACTATATCATCATAGGTCGGCGAGCCCTGTTTAGGGAGCATCTTCTCCCACCACTCATTAACTTCGGGAACCTTGGAGAAGAATCTGTGTCCTCCCATATCCATACGGTTTCCCTTATGATTAACAGTTCTTGAAATACCGCCAAATTTATCAGTTTCCTCAAAAATTACTACCTGATAATCTTTTGACTTGGTCAAAAGCTCATAAGCTGCAGTAAGACCCGCAGGACCTGCACCTATAATTAAGGCCTTTTTCATTATTTTATCCTCTATTCTCTAAATAATCGTTCGTTAAAAATTATATGTACGAACAACAATAGTAGTATACCCTACCCCAAGGCATTCTTCAATATATGCGTTCCATAGGTGGGATTTTCGCAGTGTTATGCGAGTTGACATTCAAGGCATACGCGGGTGGGAATATTTATTCTTCGCTCCCAAACTCGCCCGTACCGGGCTCAAACAGACGGAGCGAGGGCAGAATAAATATTCCCGCCCGCATATGCTCTTGAATGTTACAACTCACATAAAAACTGTGATAATCCCACCTATGGAACTACGTAGCAGTAACCCCCACCACACTTCTATTCATCAGCTATATTCACGCTTCTACAATTATCGCAAACGTAAAATTCAATCAATATTCTTTGTAAAACATTCATTAACATTGTATATTATGAATTACTTTGCTATTAAAATCAACCTTTTTCTACTCCTTTAGAAAAATAATGATTTCGCAGCCACACCGGTGAATAAACAGCCAGACCTATTTACGTCTTTTTATAAAAATATATTTAATAGGCATACCATCATCTTTTATTAATGCAGATAGAGAATTATTTATATATTTTTATATAGTAATCTATAGCTTCTTCACCGTTCTCAATCTCAAATATCACTCTATTTTCTAAATCTATTGCAGAAAAATCACTGAACATTTCGTTCTCATAATAGATATAAAAAAAATCTTTGATATCAATTACGATAACCTCATACCATTTACTTCCTCCTCCAAAGCCAGGAATCAACCACTTAATGTTTCTATTATTTAATTTCAAATTTTCATATAAATAATCTACATATTCATAAGGATTATCAAAATACTCTGTTGTATACGATTTACTATACTCACGCCTCCTAATTTCATCCAAGGCATTGATGAAAACTTTATCAACATCATCTCTTTCTTTTGTATTTAAAATCCTTATACAGTCAAGATTACTGTATTTTTGATATATTTTTTTATCTGTTATCTCCTGTTTTTTTCTTCTTATATTTTCATTCATAATTATCCCTTTCCTTAATTACCATAGTAAATATGTTCATTTTTATCAGGAATAGCAATGTTTTGATATCTATTATTTTTAAAATCATATGTAAAAGGGCCTGACCCTTAAGTCAGACCTTAAAAACGCTTGACAAACCCTCAAAAAGTTTGATTATTCATTTTATCATAGAAAGCCTTTGGAGCCATTTAGAGAAAACTGTAATAACATTTCTATTTGCTTAATTATATTTTACTCACATCGTTCGAATGCTTACTTCATACATGTTTTCAATTTTTGTTTCTTTCGGAATCAAAGCAAAATACTGCTGATCATTATTTAAAGCAAAGCAGATTGTTTTTATTTGGATATTATCGCCCCAGTAGTTCTTAATCTGTGCTTCATAATCCTCAAAATCTTCCTTATAATCCAACTGAAGAATATAACCTTTTTCTGTAAGATAAAAAACTATAAGTTTTCCCAGAATCATTCCCTTATTTTTTTCTGATATATATTCATCAACCTTATACCAAATATCTTTAAGTTTATATTTTTCCCAAAATTCTTTATCGGAAAGATGGTCATAATCACTGATAAGTTCATTTAATTCCTCATGATAGATAGCCGGTATAACTTTTTCCAGTTCTCTGTTTGCAGGAATGCCCTCTGTTGATATATCTACTGACAATTCCTCTTTCTTTGATTTAATTATTTCTATTTTATGCGCTGGTTTTCCTTCCTCTTTAAAATGCGCAAGATCAAACGGATAGTTTGAATGATTTTTCAAGCTTTTATCATCAATATTAAACAATTTAGAAATAGCAGCTGCCTCATAAGACCATATTCCGTAATATGCTGCCCACTCTTTTGCAGCCTTATCCCATCCTATATCGGAATGTGCATCCAAATAATCATCCATATATTCAACAAGCATCTCCGCCGCTCGTTGCCTATCATATTGAGCACTCTCACATATAATTCCTGCTTTTTCATAGGGAATTTCTCTATGATACATTGTTGACATATACTTTCTCCTCAACCCATATCCTTCCGCGAGATAACTTAATAAAATATCATCATAGCTTTCATTATCCAGCTTATCTACTAAAGGTCGAAGGTTCTCTTTATCCAAATCCAGTAAAATGCCAAGGCAAAAGAATCTTAAAAAAACAATATAACCAATATCTTTCATGTTCAACTCTAAGGTATATTTTACGAACATATTGAATAATTCCTCAAAGCTG